>ERZ773193.225-NODE-225-length-91986-cov-8.947461_pt1 | contig 91986 bp, 74 predicted proteins | sample MGYA00511110_ERZ773193 | MGnify/ENA primary metagenome ERZ773193 (study PRJEB29015, sample SAMEA2737784) | human gut metagenome | biome: human gut; feature: human-associated habitat; material: faeces | place: China | collected 2012 ... | reverse complement strand
CTGTTGTCCCCAAAAAACAGCCGATCTCTCCCGCCCGGGCGGGAGAGATCGGCTGTACCATGATATTCTGGTGGAAAAGCGACAACAATGGTAGTATAATACAGATGGAAGCTGACCGAACACGAGGAGAAAGGATGTTGCATATGACTTTGTCAAACGGTATCGCGATTCCCGCCATCGGGCTTGGTGTCTATAAAATGGAGGCGGGCGAACAGATGAACACCGCCGTTGGTGCGGCCTATCGGCTGGGTTATCGCTTGTTCGATACGGCACAGATGTACGGCAACGAAGCGGCGTTGGGGGAGGCGCTGCAAGTCAACGACATCCCGCGGGACAAGGTGTTTCTTGTCAGCAAGGTGGACAACGGCAACCAGTGGTATGACCAGACGCTCACCAGTTTGCACGCCTCGCTCCAAAAACTGCAAACGCCGTATCTCGATTCGTTTTTGATCCATTGGCCCGGTCAAAACCACGAGCGTATGCTCAGCACATGGGCGGCGATGGAGCAGGCGTATCAGGAGGGCTTGGTGCGCAGCATCGGGGTGTGCAATTTTGAAATCAGCCAGCTGGAATTTTTGCTGGATCATTGCCGCGTCGCACCGATGATCGATCAGGTGGAGCATACGCCGCTGCTGCACGATACAAAGCTGCTCTCTTTTTGCGAGCAGCGGGGGATGCGGGTGATGGCGTGGGCACCGTTGCTGCGTGGTAAATTCGGCGAAGAGATCGATCGCATTGCGGAGAAATACCAAAAAACACCGGCACAGATTCTGCTGCGCTGGAATGTGCAGCAAGGGATCATCCCCATCCCGAAATCCAAAAATCCCGACCGCTTAGCGGAAAATATTGCAGTGTTCGATTTTGCACTGCAGCCGGAGGATATGGACGCGCTGAATCATATGCACACCGGTCACCGCACCAGCCACGACCCGTTGACCTTCGATTTTTGATTCCGCACAATCAAAAGCTTTGCAGCGTGAGATGGCTGTGATATAATGAAAACGGATAACATCGGGGAGGTGTAAAGCGCTTGGAAAATCAAGAAAGAACCACCGGTATTGTTCCCAAACCGCTGTATAAGCGGTGGTGGCTGTGGGGTATCGCCGCGGTGGTGCTGGCGGTCATCAGCGGCATAGTGATCTATCAGATGGTGATGTGTAGCCGTACCTCCGACAAGGATATGGGAACCATTGAATCCTCCGAGTCAACGGTGCTGTACCTTCACCGTCGCGCCGAGGAGAAAGTAATTCTGTCGTCCCCCAAACCGACCGAGCCACCCACGACCACACGCACCACCCACGATCCTCTATGCGATAAAGACGATTGCGGGGATGACGAAATCGATGATGAAATCGATTGTGTGTATGACTGGGATGAAAATTACTACTCTATTATACGGGCCACCTCTGCCGAAGTAACATACGAAAATCTTAGAATTTGGTATTTTAATTATGTGGCGCGTAGAGGTTATCGGTGGTGCATGATCGTTTATACCGATAAAAGTGACCATTCCGGCGTGTATGCAGTCCCGGGACTGATCAAAAAAGATGTGATTTTTGAAGAAGCACCCATCACCAGCGGCTGCGAATATGTGCGCGACCCGGATGGCAACATGATCCTGTTTCATGAAACTGACCACACGGTGGAATATCGCCCCGCCGATGAGGAAAGGTTGGTGTCTTCGGTTGATTTTGTAAAGAAGGTTAAGGTGGCTCTGCAAAATGCCGCTGTCAGCGGTGTCACCGTGACCGATGTGGCGCTTTCTGAGAACGACTTGCGTATCTATGCCGATATCGACCCTCAAGATGCGGCGCCGGACAAATGCGAAAAGGCTGCTTTTGCTGCCACCACCGCTCTCACCAAGCCGGTTTTGCAGTTGAAGGATTATGATGCGTTATGGGATACGGTCACGGTGGATTTTGGCAAGATAGGCTACGTCACGAACGACAAGGACAATATCAGTATAGAGGACTATGCCATTTGGTGGGAGATCACTAAAGCAGAGGGCGAAAACGAAAATAACCCCTTGCGGCGCTATTTCATCCCGAACAATTTTAAGTTGCAATCCCATTCCTGAACCAACAAAAAAGGCTTGACCTTATCGGTCAAGCCTTTTTTCATGTCCATGATTACAGCGGCTGGTCGTAATGGTGCGCCTGTGCCAGCATCATATCCTTAACTTTCATCAAGCGGATCTGGGTGCTGCGTTCGTTTTCGTCCAGCTTCATGGTGATATACTGGATGTTCTTTTGCGTTTCGGGAATCATCACATGCTCCAGCGCGTTGACCCGCCGGCGGGTCTTTTCGATCTCCGCCGCGATCAGCTGGCAGGATTTTTCGATCTCCGCCAATCGCAGCAGATCGGGCAGAATGTCCGCCAGCGACTTGACCGCATCGTCCAGATCACCCGAGGTAAACGCAAAGCCGTAGGAATAAATGTCCTCCGGGTTGGCGGTGCGGGTTTTGGCGTGCAGCACCGGAATGTCCACGCTCATGACATTGCGGGTGTCGGTATCCAGCGATACCTCCTGCGTGGGAGCCAGCATGGCGGTATTCAACGCTTCGTCGCTCATGCTGGCGCGCACCATCACAAAATTCTGGTTTACCGCCAGAATATCCGCCTCCACCTTTTCGCGCAGGCGCTTGTTTTCGCGCACCATATCCAAAAACTGCCGCATCAGCTCGTCCCGCTTATCCTTCAGCAGCTTGTGCCCCCGCACAGCGGTGGTCAGCTTTTTCTTCAGCCGGGTCAGCTCCATCCGGGTGGGGTTTATCTGTGTGGTTGCCAAGGGTCATGCACCCCCCTTATTGCTTTCCGTAATACTCGTCCAAAAATTCGTCCTTGATACGCTTCAGCTCGCTGCGGGGCAGAATGGAGAGCAGCTTCCAGCCGATATTCAGCGTTTCTTCAATATCGCGGTTGGCATCGTATCCCTGTGATACATACTGCTCTTCAAATGCATCGGCAAACTGAGCATACAGCTTATCAATGTCGGTCAGTGCCGCTTCGCCCAATACCACCATCAACTCTTTGGCCTCTTTGCCGCGCGCATAAGCGGCGAACAGCTGGTTCATCGTGTTGGCATGGTCGGCGCGGGTTTTGCCCTCGCCGATACCCTTATCCTTCAAACGCGACAGCGACGGCAGCACATCGATGGGCGGGGTCACACCCTTGCGGTACAACTCACGACTCAGGATGATCTGCCCCTCGGTGATGTATCCGGTCAGGTCGGGGATGGGGTGGGTCTTATCATCCTCCGGCATGGTCAAAATCGGGATCATGGTGATGCTGCCGCTGTGTCCCTTTTGCCGACCGGCGCGTTCGTACAGCGACGCTAGGTCGGTGTACATATAGCCGGGATAACCACGGCGTCCGGGCACTTCCTTGCGCGCCGCCGACACTTCACGCAGCGCGTCGGCGTAGTTGGTGATATCGGTCAAAATCACCAGCACGTGCATATCTTTTTCAAACGCCAGATATTCGGCGGCTGTCAGCGCCATACGCGGGGTTGCAATGCGTTCCACCGCCGGGTCGTTTGCCAGGTTGATGAACAGCACCGTGCGGTCGATAGCGCCGGTTTCGCGGAAGCTTTCGATAAAGAAGTTGGATTCCTCAAAGGTGATACCCATGGCGGCGAACACCACGGCGAACGGCTCATCGGTGCCGCGCACCTTTGCCTGCCGCGCAATTTGCGCCGCCAAATTGGCGTGGGGCAGACCGCTGGCGGAGAAGATGGGCAGCTTTTGCCCGCGCACCAGCGTGTTCAGTCCGTCGATCGCGGAAATACCGGTTTGGATAAACTCCTGCGGATAGTTGCGCGCTGCCGGGTTGATGGGCAAGCCGTTGATATCCCGGCGCTGCGCGGGCAAGATCGCGGGACCGTCGTCGATGGGGCGGCCCAGACCGTCAAACACGCGCCCCAGCATATCCTCCGATACGCCCAGCTCCATGCTGCGTCCCAAAAACCGCACCTTGCTGTTGTCCAGATTGATACCGGTCGCGTTTTCAAACAGCTGCACCAGCGCGTTGGAGCCGTTGACCTCCAACACCTTGCAGCGGCGTTTTTCGCCGTTTTGCAGCTCGATTTCGCCCAGCTCGTTATAGGTAACGCCTTCCACGCCGCGGATCAGCATCAGCGGTCCGGCGACTTCCTGGATGGTACGATATTCCTTCGGCATTACTCTTCCTCCTTTTGCTTCAGCGCGTCGATCTCCTCCGCCAGCTGCCGGGCGATCGCCTCATATTCGGCGGCCACCTGCGCGTCGGGGGTATATTTGAATCGACCAATCCGCTCGCGCACCGGCAGCTTCACCAGATCTTCAATCGAAACCTGATCCAGCGCGTCGGACGCTTCGGTATAATACAGCAGAATCAACCGCATCATGTCATGCTGCTTGTCCAGTGGGGTGTAGGTGTCCACCTCGTGGAACGCATCCTGATGCAGGAAATCTTCACGAATCGAGCGGGCGGCTTCCAGCTTCAACCGATCGGAGGGAGACAGCGCGTCCATACCGACCAGCTTGACGATCTCGTCCAGCTCGGATTCCTCTTGCAGCAGCCGCATAATGCGGGCGCGCAGCGCCATCCAGTCGCCGTCCTCCACCTGCTTGTCAAACCATGCGCCCATGCTGTCGGCATACAGCGAATAGCTGGTCAGCCAGTTGATAGCGGGGAAGTGCCGCCGATAAGCGAGCGAAGAATCGAGGCTCCAGAACACCTTGACGATACGCAGGGTCGCCTGCGACACCGGCTCGGAAATATCGCCGCCGGGAGGGGATACTGCGCCGATGACCGACAGCGCGCCTTCGCGCGGGTCGCTGCCCAGCGTGTGTACCCGGCCGGCGCGCTCGTAAAACTGCGCCAACCGGCTGCCCAAATACGCGGGATAGCCCTCTTCACCGGGCATTTCTTCCAATCGACCGGACATTTCGCGCAGCGCTTCTGCCCAGCGGGAGGTGGAATCTGCCATCAACGCCACCGAGTATCCCATATCGCGGAAATATTCGGCAATGGTGATGCCGGTGTAGATGGAGGCTTCACGCGCCGCCACCGGCATATCCGAGGTGTTGGCGATCAGCACCGTGCGCTGCATCAGCGAATAGCCGGTTTTCGGGTCTTTCAGCTCCGGGAACTCGTTCAGCACATCGGTCATTTCGTTGCCACGTTCGCCGCAGCCGATGTAAACCACGATGTCCGCATCCGCCCATTTGGCAAGCTGGTGCTGCACCACGGTTTTACCGCTGCCGAACGGACCCGGCACCGCCGCCACACCGCCTTTGGCGATGGGGAACAGTGTGTCAATGACCCGCTGGCCGGTGACCAGCGGATGGTCGGGAGACAGCTTTTCTTTGTATGGACGCCCCACACGCACCGGCCATTTTTGCATCATGGTCAGCGGATGCTCGCCGCCCTTGTCGTCGCGGATAACCGCCACCGTCTCGGTGATGGTGAACTCGCCGTCCTCGATCGAGGCGACCTGTCCGCTCACCCCGGCGGGAACCATAATGCGCTGCTGCACAATGGGGGTTTCCTGCACGGTACCGATGATGTCGCCGGGCACCACCGTGTCGCCCGCTTTCACCGTGGGGACAAAGTGCCACTTGGCTTCACGGTTCAGCGCGGGCACTTCCACACCGCGCTCCAAATTGTTGCCCACCGCTTGCACGATCGCTTCCAGCGGGCGTTGAATACCGTCGAAAATGCTGCTGATCAAACCGGGCCCCAACTCCACGCTCAACGGCGCGTCGGTGGATTCCACCGGTTCGCCGGGTCCCAACCCGGAGGTTTCTTCATATACCTGAATGGACGCGCGGTCACCGTGCATTTCAATGATCTCGCCGATCAGACGATGCTGGCTGACGCGCACAACATCAAACATATTGGCGTCGCGCATTCCTTCGGCGATGACCAGCGGCCCAGCCACTTTTACAATGGTGCCTTTGCTCATAATTGCCTCCCTTAGAGTCACCGCTGCCGCCCGGGGCAGCGGAAATATCGGCGCGTTCGCCGGTTAGTGGTTAAAGATAATATCCGATCCGACCGCCTGTTCCACCGACTTTTTCACCGCACGAATGCCCATGCCGGTGTTGCCGGATACGCCGGGGATCGGGATGATCGCCGGCCATTGTCGGGTGCGATACTCGTCGATTTCGGTTTCCAGCTCGGCGGCCAGCGCCTCGGTCATGTAAATCACCGCATAATCGGTGTTTGCCAGCTTTTTCAGCAGATGCGCCGCCTCGTCCCGGTCGGTGGTGGGGTGGATCTCCAGCCCCAGCGCGGCAAAGCCGTAAATGCTGTCCTGGTCGCCCATTACCGCTATTTTAGACATACAGATCCCTCACTTTTTCCCGAATCGCGTCCGGCGCCATCTCGTGCTCCTTGCCGGACAGGATCATGCGCACGATCTGCATTTCCTGTTCGCGCGCCAGCCAGTAAGCTGCCAACGGCGCGATGGTGAACGGATTGTGCTGCTGCTCTTTGATCAGCTGCCCCATGCGCCGCGCGCACCAGCGGTCAAACGCCGACACCGACTGCTTGATCGCGTCGGCGGCATCGGCATAATCGGTCAGCGACAGGTATTCCACCAGCGCTTCGGTGCCGCGCCGCGCCGCCTGCGCCAATCGTCCGGTATCCAGCGTGCGGCAGTCGGCGAGCGCCTGCTCGTAAAACGCTTCCGGCTTGTGGGTGCGATAAGCGCGCATCGCAATTTTGATGTCCGCCGTCGCCACCGTCCATTCGGCGTATTGCCGGATAAACGCGTTGGCGGACGCTTCGCCCGCCCGCCGGATCGCGTCCAGCGCCGCGCGGTCGATCACCGTGTCACACAGCTGGCCGTCGCGGGTATGCAGCAACAGCTCAAACGCTTGCTGTGCCGGGGCTTGCATCTCCTCCGGCAGCAGCGAAAAGTCCTGCTGCTGCACCGCCTCGCGGATGCGCTCCGGCTCCACCGTTCCGGCGGGGAGATATACGGCGATCCCCTGTGCCTGGCTGTATACCTGTTTGATCGCCGCTTTCAGATTGTGATAGTCCTGCGGCAGCACAAACACCCGCCAGTCGGGGGCATCGCCCACCAGCTCCTGCAGCAGCTGCCAGGTCTTTTCCCGCTCCTCGGCCATCGACCCCCAGCCGCGTTCTTCCAGCTGCCGGCGACAGTCCTCCGCCGTGGGGGCGGCGATCAGCCGCTCGTAAAACGCGGCGTCCAGCAGCGTCAGCTCCCGGCTGCGGATGCGGGATACCGCATAGGTATAGGATTGTTCGCTCATGGCGTTTCCTGCCTTTCGCTCCATCCCGAATAGCGGAACGCGTCCGCTCCGGTGTTAAAATAAAAGTGCCTGTACCATGTCCTGCAAGGCGTCTGCCTTGTCGTCGAACAGGGCGGTGAAAGAACAATTTTCTTCAATACCGCCGTAGACGAGCACCACGCCGCCGTCGATGTCGCGGGTGTCCTCCGCCAGCGTCAGCTTGGCAGCGGGATCACCCAGCGCGGCGTTCAGCCCCTCTTCAAACAGCGCCGGTACGCGCTGCCGGTCGGCGGGGGAGAGATATAGCGTGCCTTCCTGCGGCAGCGCGTGTGCCACCGCCAGATCCTGCAGCAGCGAAAAATACTGCTCGTCCGGCAGCTCGCGCAGCTGCTTGGCGGCCGCGTCAATGGTTTCGCGAATCAACCGCTGCTTGGCGGTCAGTTCCGCCTTGCGCTCCCACAGCTGGGCGGCGGAACGGGCGCGTTCCAGCGTGTCGGCAGCGTCTTTTTCGCCTTTGGCGACAATGTCCGCCGCCTGCTGCTTCGCTTGCTGCTGCGCCTGTGTCGCGATCTGCTCCGCCTGCTGCCGTGCCTCGTCCAAGATGGCGGCGGCTTGTGTACGGGCATCCTCGTCGATTTTCGCCAGAATATTCTCTAAGCCGGTCATGTCGGCTCCTCCTTTAATAAAAGGGATTATACATTCAGTCCGCCGATGCCGAACACCGCCAGAATGGAGATCAGCAGCGCCAGAATGGCGTAGGTTTCGACCATCGCGGGGAACAGCATGGATTTACCGAACTGGTCGGGTTTTTTCGCCACCAGATGAATGCTGGACACCGCCACGCGACCCTGACGGATCGCCGACCACAAGCCCACAAACGCCATCGGCAAGCAAGCCGCGAGATACAGCAGACCTTTGGCAACCGAGATATCCGAGCTGCCGCCCAGAATACCGACCTGCGTCAGTGTCAAAAAGCCGATCAACAACCCATAAATGCCCTGCGTACCGGGCAGCAGCTGCAAAATCAGCACCTTGCTGAATTTGGAGGGATCCTCGGTCACCACGCCCGTGGCGGCCTCACCGGCCAAACCCACGCCGATCGACGAACCGATACCCGACAACAATGCGGCCAGCGCCGCTCCGACCAATGCATAAACAACTCCCATGATTACTGATCCTCCTTGAATTTGTAGTAACGGGTGTGTGCCGAGAAGGGAGCGAACGCTTTGCCGCCGCCTTCATAGAACTTGCCAAAAAACTCCACAAACTGCAGGCGGTTGGTGTGTACATACGCGCCCAGCAGATTGATGCCGATGTTGAGGGTGTGCCCGATCAGGAACACCACGATGAACAGGATGACACCTGCCACGCCGCCGCCGGCCATGCTTCCCATTTTGTTGAACACGGTGGCGATAACGCCGGTGGCGAGTCCCAATGCCAACAGACGAGAATAGGACAAAATGTCGCTTAAATAACCGGTGACATTATACAGCCCGTACAGTCCTTTCAGCAGCCGCTTGACCGGACTGCGCGAATCGCGCCCCGCCGTCAGCACAATGCCGATGGCACCAATACCGGCGCAAATCGCGGCGATAGTGCCCACCATATCCGGCAGACGGAAGCTCAGCCCCGCCATGTTCAGGAAGGTCGGTACCGTCAGCAGATACACAATGCCGCCGCCCACCAGCATATACCAGAACACCACATCGTAAATGCCGTCCTTGATATGTCCGTTGCGGCAATCGTCTACCAGCTTGACACCCAGTCCGGTAAACAGATGGATAATACCCACCAGGAACGAGAACATCAGCATTCGCATCGGCTCGTCCACCGGCGAGAACCACAGCGGCGGAATGGAAAAATCGCTGCCGAAGAAGGTGGAGGCGATCACCGCGGGGGCATCGCCAAAGTAACCGCCGAACAGCACGCCCCAAATCGCGGTGGAAATGCCGCCATAGCGGAACATCCGCAGCGACTGGCGCATCCCGCGCTCCATGTTCGGGAACTTGCGCAGCAGCACGGTGGTGGCGATCACCATAATCAGTCCGTAAGCCGCGTCGCTCAGCATCATACCGAACAGGAAATAGTAGAAAATCGCCATGATCGAGGTGGGGTCGCGTTCCTGCCCGGCAGGCAAACCGAAGCTTTCCACCACCGATTCGACCGGCGAGCTGAAATGTCCGTTTTTCAGCAGCACCGGCGGCTGTTCGCCCTCGGCGGGCGCTTCGATCTCCACCGCCGCGTCGTAATGCGCCTCAATGTCCTGCACCAGCGCGGGCGCTTTCTTTTCCGGCAGCCAGCCGGTCAGAATAAACAACCGTCCCGACTGCTTCAGCTGCCCGATCATCTCGTATTTTTCCGACCGCATGGTATAGTGGTCGATGGTGAATTGCAGCGCGTGACGGAAACCGGCGCAATCGGCGATGCTCTTTTTGGCGGCTTCAATGCCTTGCTCGTCTTTGGCAATCTGTTCATCCAGCTGCGCCAGCATCGCGGCGGTGGGCTGCCGCCCGGTCACCGCCGGTCGCGCAAAGCCCAGATTGTTCAGCACCGCCAGCACCGCGTCCGCGTCCGGCTTTAAGCAAAGCAGGAACAGACAGGTCTGCTCGGGTGTGGCGCGCAGGATTTCCAGCGACACATCCGTTTCCGGCAGCTTTTCTGCCAAGACGGACAGCAGCGTTTCGGTCGAATACTCCTGCGGCAGCGACCCGATCAGCACTGCCGTGCTGGTGGTACCGGTAGTGGACAGCGGAATGTCCAGATCCTTCCACGGGGTCAGTGCCTCTTGTTGTGTGCGGCATTTGATGATGTCGGCTTGCTGCTCGGTGATCTGGCGATCCAGCGTGTTCAGCTGCTCCGCCACATCGAAGATCTCGTCCCGATCGCTGGCGAAGGACTCATAATCCTCCACTGTGATGGGACGCCGCCCCTCCAGCGATGAGAACATGGACGAGGGGAAATCCACCTCGCGTTCCAGCACCGCCAGCGCCTGTGTCATCACATGAATGCGCTTGTCAAATACGGCGCGCGCCGCGGAAACATCCGGCGGCTGGTAACGTTCATCCTCGACCGGACAGGGAGTGATCTCCACCACGCCCCGCCGCTGCAGCAATTCCATGATGGATTTGCGGTCTTTTTTCAAGCCATACAGGGTCAGATGCCGCATGGATACAATAGCCATGGGCTGGCCTCCTTTCCCAAATGTGGTGCGGCGATCGGATCACGACAAAATACAGTCGATCACTTGACGCACCGCGTCCTGCCGACGCTGCTGTGCTTGCTGTGCCAGCGCCTGTTCGCGCTCCCTGGCGTTTGCCTGCGCCTGCTCCAGCATGGCATCCCCTTGTTCGCGTGCGGCTTGCACCGCCCGCTGTGCCTGCTCGGTCGCCTGGCGGCAAACCTCTTTGATGTGCGCGTCCGCGTCGCTTTTGGCTTTGGCGACCAGCTCGTCCGCCTGTTGTCGGGCGGCTCGTTCGCGGTCGTCTGCCTGCTGCTCTGCCAAACGCACGGCCTGCAGTGTTTGTTCAGCCATTTCTTCGCCTCCCACCTGCTTGACCAACAGTCAACATTGACGAAAAGTCAAATTATGACCAATGGTCATAAATGTTGCTTTTACTATAATACAATTCCTTAAAAAAGTAAAGCATCTGTTATCGGATTTCAAAATTTGTTCACATTTTATTACCCTTTGCAAAGATACAGCGGATATACTTGCAACCGACGAAAAAAAGCGTTAAACTGTAACTAAAATATTACCGATTAAAAAGGGACGAATGTTCATGGAACAACCGCGTGTGATCACCACCAATTGGCGGGAGCTGTCGCCGCTGCTGGCCGACTGCCTGCAAGAGCATATGGATGTCATCATCCCCATCACCGGCACCAGTATGCTGCCGCTGCTGCGCGCCGGGCGCGACCGGGTCATGCTGACGGCGGCGAACGCCGACGCGTTGAAGGCGGGGGATATTCCGCTGTATCGCCGCCGCAACGGTCAGTTTGTGCTGCACCGGGTGGTGGCGGTGGAGCCGGATGGCTACACCATGCTGGGAGATAACCAAACCACTTGCGAGCCGGGTATCCAGCCGGACCAGATCCTCGCGGTGGTCAAGGGCGTGTATCACGGGGAACGCTATCGCCCGGTGACCCATTGGTGCTATCGGATGTATGTGCGGGTGTGGGCGGCGCTGCGCCCGGTGCGCGGGCCGCTGCTGCGGGTGTATCATCTGGCGCGGCGGGTTGTCCGCCATCTCCAAAAAAGCGCTGGTTGAACCGCGTGTCGAAGCGTCTGCTGCGCCAAAGCGAAAATTCGTGTTAAAATTGGCGTAATTTGCGAAAAAACCTTGACAAGCGGGGCGCTTGCCAGTATCATTAGTATTTGCTATCTGTTCAAACTCTGTTCACAGATATCCAAAGAAAGGCGGTTGAAATCAACCGAAAAACCCTGCTTTTGTGATGGAAGCATCTTTCCGGCTCAAAAGCGCTGCATCTAGCAATAGAAAAGACGGTGTTGAGGCAACGCCGCAGTTGCCCGGGGAGCCCCCGGGACTTCTGTGAAAAACCCTTTGCGGAGGGCGCTGCCGGGGACATCGCGGTTCCGGGCTTTCCGGAACACCCATTACCGCAAAGGGGGATGCATGATATGCAACAGGATACGATCATTTCACTGGAAAACATCGCGATTTCGTTTGACGGCGAACAAGTGCTGGACGATCTCAATCTCCGTATCAAAAACGGGGAGTTCGTGACGCTGCTGGGCCCATCCGGGTGCGGCAAAACCACGACACTGCGGATCATCGGCGGCTTTGTTACGCCCGACAGCGGCGATGTTTTTTTTGATGGTGTGCGCATCAACGATCTGCCGGCATACAAACGGCGGGTCAACACCATCTTCCAGCGTTACGCGCTGTTCCCGCATATGAACGTGTACGAAAACGTCGCGTTCGGGCTGCGGGTGCAAAAAAAGAAAAACGCCGAGATCAAAGCCACGGTGGAGGAGATGCTGGCGATGGTCAACCTCAAAGGGTTCGAGCACCGCAGCGTCAGCACCCTGTCCGGCGGCCAACAGCAGCGGGTGGCGATTGCCCGCGCGCTGGCGAATCATCCGTCGGTGCTGCTGCTGGACGAACCGCTGGCGGCGCTGGATCTCAAGCTGCGCAAGGATATGCAGGCGGAGCTGAAAAATATTCAAAAACGGCTGGGCATCACCTTTATCTATGTCACCCATGACCAGGAGGAAGCACTCTCCATGTCGGACACCGTGGTGGTGATGGACGGCGGTAAGATCCAGCAGATCGGCGCGCCGCAGGATATTTACAACGAGCCGCAAAACGCGTTTGTGGCGGATTTTATTGGCGAAAGCAACATTCTCGACGGCATTATGCACGAGGATTATCTGGTGGAATTTTTTGGGCGCAAGTTCCGCTGTCTGGATGCCGGATTTGACAAGCAAGAGCCGGTGGATGTGGTGATTCGTCCGGAGGATATCGACATTGTGGAGCCGGACAAGGGCGACCTGCAAGGCACCATCACCAGCGTGACCTTCAAGGGCGTGCATTACGAAACCATCGTGGATTTCAAAGGGTTCAAGTGGATGATCCAAACCACCGATTTCCATCCGGAGGGCAGCCGCATCGGTATTGTGCTCAACCCGGAGGACATTCATATCATGAAGAAATCGGCGTATTCCGGTATGTTCGGTGACTACAGCTCGTATTCGGAGGAATTTGACGAGATGGCGGATCCGGAAATCGACCTCGTGCACGACGAGGAGGTAGAGGAATGAAGTCGAAATCGGCCGCAGCGCCCTTTGGCGTGTGGATGATTCTGTTCACCATTGTCCCGTTGGCGATGGTGGCGTGGTTCGCCTTTACCGATGACCAGGGCGCGTTCACGCTGGATAATCTGCGCCAGATCGGGGATTATACCGATACCTTCCTGCACTCCATCGCGCTGGGCGCGCTGTCCACCGCGATCTGTCTGCTGCTGGGCTATCCGCTCGCATATTCCATTGCGCGCCGCACCCAGCGGGTGCAGCAGACGATGATCATGCTGATCATGCTGCCCATGTGGATGAACTTTTTGCTGCGCACCTATGCGTGGATGTCCATTCTGGAAAACCGCGGCTTTATCAACCAGTTTCTGGGGCTGTTCGGGCTGCACGCCAATTTGATCAACACCGACGGCGCCGTGGTGCTGGGCATGGTGTATGACTTTTTGCCCTTTATGGTGCTGCCGCTGTATTCGGTGATGACCAAGCTGGATCACCGGGTGCTGGAAGCGGCGCAGGATCTGGGTGCCAACCAGTTTCAGGTGTTCCGCCGGGTGGTGCTGCCTTTGTCCAAACCGGGCATCGTCAGCGGTATCACCATGGTGTTTGTACCGGCGGTCAGTACCTTTGTGATCTCCAAGCTGCTGGGCGGCGGCAAAAATATGCTGATCGGCGACATCATCGAGATGATGTTTATGGGCACCGGCAACAACTACAATGTCGGCGCGGCGCTGTCGCTGGTGCTGATGGTGCTGATGCTGCTGTGCATGGCGGTGATGCGGCTGGTGGATAAAGACACCGAGGATATGGGAGGGATGACGATATGAAAGTGCTGTCCCGTATCTACAACGCGCTGATTTTTCTGTTTTTGTATGCTCCCATCGTGCTGCTGATCGTCTTTTCCTTCAACAACGGCAAAAGTCGTGTGGAATGGAAAGGCTTCACGCTGCGGTGGTACGAGAATTTGTTCAACAACGAGTTGATTTTGAAATCTCTGCGGGTCACGCTGCTGGTCGCGGTGCTGGCGGCAGCGATCGCCACCATCATCGGCACCGCCGCGGCGGTGGGAATGCACGGCATGAACAAACGGCTGCGCCATGTGTTTATGACGGTCAACAATCTGCCGATGGTCAACCCGGAGATCGTGACCGGCGTGTCGCTGATGCTGATGTTCGTATTTGTGTTCCGCGCCACCGGGTTGCTGAAACCCAGCTTTTTCACTCTGCTGCTGTCGCATATCACCTTTTGTCTGCCGTATGTGGTGCTGCAAGTCAGCCCCAAGCTGCGTCAGATGAACCCGCATATGTACGAAGCGGCGCTGGATCTGGGGTGCCACCCGTTCAAGGCGTTTTTCAAGGTGGTGCTGCCCGAGATCATGCCCGGTGTCATCACCGGCGCGCTGATGGCGTTCACCCTGTCGCTGGACGATTTTGTCATCAGCTACTTTAACTCCGGTGCCAACGCCCAAACGCTGTCGGTCACCATTTATTCCATGACCAAAAAGCCCATCACGCCCGAGATCAACGCGCTGTCGACGCTGCTGTTCGGTTCGGTGCTGCTGTTGCTGGTGCTGGTCAATGTGTACCAAATGCGGGATCGCTCCCGTAAACATGCCTAAGAGGGGAGATACCACTATGAAAAAAACACTCGCATTGCTGGCTGCCGTCACGATGGCGCTGAGCATGACCGCCTGTTCGTCCAAAAAGACGGAGCGCGACTGGGATTGGGAAAGCGAACCCGCCGCCGCTTCCACCGGTGTCACGCTGAATGTGTACAACTGGGGCGAATACATCGACGACGAGGATATGGAGGTCAACAAAGCGTTTGAGCATATGACCGGCATCAAGGTCAACTACCAGACCTTTGACAGCAACGAGTCGATGTACACGCTGATCAAAGCCGGTGCCGCCGATTACGATGTGGTGTTCCCGTCGGATTATATGGTGGGCAAGATGAAGGACGAGGGGATGCTCGCCAAGCTGAATTTCGATAACATCCCCAACTATAAATACATCGACGACCAGTATAAAAACCTGAGCTATGACCCCACCAACGAGTATTCGGTGCCCTACACCTGGGGCACGGTGGGCATCTTCTACAACAAAAAATATGTGGACGAAGCCGATCTGAAGCAGGGTTGGGACATTCTGTGGAACGAAAAATACAGCGGCAAGATCTTTATGTTCGATAACCAGCGGGATGCGTTCGGCATTGCGCTGAAAAAGCTGGGCTATTCGATGAACACCACCAACAAAGACGAATGGCAGGCGGCGTATGAAGAGCTGGTCAAGCAAAAGCCGCTGGTACAGGGCTACTTTATGGATCCGGTATACGACAAAATGATTGCCGAAGAAGGCTGGCTGGCGCCGTATTATTCGGGCGACGGCTCCATCATGATCTACGGCGAGGACGGCAACGAAGACATCGACTTCTTTGTGCCGGATCAGGGCACCAACCTGTTTGTGGACGCGATGTGCGTGCTGCAATCCTCGCAGCACAAAACCGAGGCGGAGCAGTATATCAACTTCCTGTGCCGCACCGAGATCGCCAAGGCGAACGCCGAATATCTCGGCTATTCCACCCCGCACACCGAAGCGCGCAAACAGCTGGATCCCGAAGTGGCGAACAATCCGGTGTTCTATCCCGCCAAAGAGGTGCTGGACAAGACCGAGGTGTTCATCACCCTGCCGCAGGAAACCAACCGTCTGATGGATTCGCTGTGGATCCAATTGAAAAAATAACCGAAACGGAGATGCCCTTTATGGAAAAAGCCGTCTTGTTTGATCTGGACGGAACACTCGCCGATACACTGCCCGATCTGGCAGCCGCCACCAACGCGGCGCTGCGCGAAAACGGATTTCCGGAATGTCCGCTCGGCGATTACCCGCATATGGTGGGCAACGGCGCACGGCTGCTGGTGCAGCGGGCGCTGCACGAAGCCGCCACCGATGACACGGTGGAGCAGGTGCTGGCATCGTTTTTGCGCATCTATGACGAGCTCTGTCTGCGCGAGGTGCGCCTGTATCCTGGCATCGATGAAACGGTGCGCCGCCTGCACGAGGCGGGCTATCACCTGTTGGTGGTGACCAATAAGCCGCAGCAGCAAGCAGACAAGATCGTGCGCCATTTCTTTGGCGACACCCTGTTTGAAGGGGTGTATGGCGGCGGCAGCGCGTATCCCAAAAAGCCGGACCCCACCTCGGCGCAGCTGGCGCTGCGGCAGGTGAACGCCGATCCCGCCGCTTCCTGGTTCGTGGGCGATTCGGATGTGGATGTGCTCACCGCCAAAGCGGCGCATCTGCGGTGCGTGGGGGCAGCGTGGGGCTTCCGGGGCGAAGCGGAGCTGCGCCGCGCGGGAGCAGACGCGGTGGCGATGACGGCTGCGGATATTTTGCCTTGCATTTTGGCGGATAGACGCGCATAAAATTGCAAAAAAGCATTGATTATTTTCGTATAGTGCAGTATAATGCCTGTATAAATCAATTGATGGAGGGTTTCCTATGAAAAAATGGACCAAAGCGCTTGCACTGGGTCTGTCGGCGGCCATGCTGATGACCGTGGCGGGCTGCGGTAGCAATAACAGCTCTAAGTACGATCTGGTGAAAGATGGCACGCTGACCGTCGGTACCAACGCCGAATTCCCGCCGTTTGAATCCCTGAGCAATGGCGAAGTGGTCGGTGTGGATGCCGATATGGTGAAAGCCATCGGTGAAAAGCTGGGCCTGAAAGTGGAAATTCAGGATATGGCGTTTGATTCGTTGGACAGCGCGCTGACCAGCGGCAAGATCGATATGATCGCTGCCGGTTATACCATCCGGGCGGATCGTATGGAGAAAATGGACTTTGCGGATCCGTACTACACGGCGGAGCAGACCATCATCGTGCGCTCCGACAGCAACTATAAATCCAAAGATGACCTGAAAGACAAAACCATCGGCGGCCAGACCGGCACCACCGGCTTGATCGATTCGGCGCTGCAGCTGACCAAAGAGTCGAATGTCAAGGGTTACGCCAACGGCGCGGTGGCGGTCGAAGATTTGATCAACGGCAAGCTGGACGCGGTTATCATCGATAACAACCCTGCGAAAGCGTACAAGGAACAGCACGGCGACAAGCTGACGCTGCTCACCGGTCAGTTCGATCAAGAAGAGTACGCGTATGCGGTGAAAAAAGGCAACAGCGAGCTGCAAAAAGCCATCAACGATGCGCTGTCTGAACTGAAATCCGACGGCACGTTTGATAAGATTATCTCGGATAACATCAAATAATGACGCTTGGCACAGCAGCCGGCTGTAACGGTCGGCTGCTTTTTCTATTATGACAAAAGGGGGAATCCCGTTGAACGCCATTCTCGACAGCTTTCACCAAATGGTGAATGGCTTTTCTGACGCAGTGTTTTTGGCGCTAATCAAAGAAGATCGCTATCAACTGCTGCTGCAAGGCTTGGGACGGTCGCTGCTGCTGACCGCGCTGGCGGCGCTGATCGGTGTGACCATCGGTTTGCTGCTCGCGATCGCGAAGCTGCAGGATGTGAACAACCTGTCCGGCAACCGCGCGGTGATCTGGCTGCGCAAAATGATTGCCGGCTTTGCCAACGGCTACATCTCCGTTGTGCGCGGCACCCCGGCGGTGGTACAGCTGATGGTGATCTATTTCATCATTTTCGGCCGGGTGTTTCGCGGCGTTCCTCTGCCGGACTACATCATTGCCTCGATTGCGTTCGGTATCAACTCCGGCGCCTATGTGGCGGAGATCATCCGTGCCGGTATTATGGCGGTGGATCGCGGCCAGACCGAAGCGGGTCGTTCGCTGGGCTTGTCCGGCGGTCAAACGATGATCCACATCGTGATTCCGCAGGCAGTCAAAAATGTGCTGCCGGCGCTGGGCAACGAGTTCATCGTGCTGCTGAAAGAAACCTCGGTCGCGGGCTACATCGGCATCGCCGACCTGACCAAGGGCGCGCAGTCCATCGGTAGTGTGACCTACGATTATATCGTGCCGCTGCTGTGTGCGGCGTTCATCTACTTCCTGATGACCACCGCGCTGGCGACCGTGCTTGGCAAGCTGGAAGGGAGGATGCGTCGCAGTGATTGAGGTACAGAATCTACACAAATACTTCGGCGAGCTGGAAGTGCTCAAGGGTGTGGACACCCACATCGGCAAAGGCGATTGCGTGTGCGTGATCGGTCCTTCCGGCGGCGGCAAATCCACCTTTTTGCGGTGCATTAATCTGCTGGAAATGCCGACCAAAGGCGACATCATCATCGAAGGCGTTTCCGTGATGAACAATCTCAAGCAGATCGACCAGCTGCGCCAAAAGGTGGGTATGGTGTTCCAACAGTTCAACCTGTTTCCGCACAAAACCGTGCTGGAAAACATCACCATGGCACCGGTGCTTCTGAAAAAGATGACCAAAGAGGTGGCGAACGCCACCGGTATGGAGCTGTTGGATCGGGTTGGGCTGGCGGAAAAAGCCGGGGTGTATCCCAACCGTTTGTCCGGCGGTCAAAAACAGCGGGTCGCCATCGCGCGGGCGCTGGCGATGCAGCCGGATGTGCTGCTGTTTGACGAACCGACCTCGGCGTTGGACCCCGAAATGGTGGGCGAGGTGCTGGAGGTTATGAAACAGCTCGCGCGCAATCATACCACCATGGTGGTGGTGACCCACGAAATGGGCTTTGCCCGCGAGGTGGGCGACCGCATCCTGTTTATGGATGGCGGCATTATCAGCGAACAGGGCACGCCGGAGGAGCTGTTCGGCAATCCGCAGCAGCCCCGCACCAAAGAATTCCTGTCCAAAGTGTTGAAGTAAAGGAGGGCGAACCATGAAAACGACCTTGATGATCTACATCGCCATGGGCGTGCTGACCGTGGTGCCGCTGCTCCTGTATAACATCCGCAAGATCTGGGTCAAAAAGCCGCCGGAGCCGGTCAAATTTAATCCGGTGCGGTGCGTGGTGATCGTGGCGATCGCAGCGTTTATTGTGACCTTTCTGGTCAACAGCTACCACGCGACCCTGCGCAACCGGTACGAGATCGCGACCGAGCGGGTGGCGCAGCTGCACGCCGAGGTGCTGACCGGTCAAAAGACCGAACAGGATTTCTGGAATTTCCTCAAAGAAAACGGTTCCTCCACCTTGCAGCAGGAGGCAGCGGTGGATCTGCTGGCACCCGGCAAAGCGGACAGCGTGCAGTTTATGTTGAGCAGCGCTTGCCGTCCGCAGCTGTGGAAGGGCAAGGATGGATTCGAGCAGGTCACCACCCAAAGCAACGAGTCGCCGCTGTATCTGATGTATCGCATCAAATCGGACGGTAACGCATCTTACTATGCTCTGCGTCTGGTACAAACCGACGACGGCTGGCAGTACGACTGGTTCGGTGTTGCGAGCGAGAATCAGCAAAACACCATCGAAATCCCGTCGGAACTCAACGGCAAATGGTACACCGTGAAAAAGTGATGGGATAATAAAAGGGCAGGTCACGCGTGTGACCTGCCCTTTTTTGTGTGTATAAAGCGATTAGGCTTTGTCGTCCAGCCCTAGCGTGGCGCCGATCGCCACGCCGGCATCCACCAGCGCCGCGCCCCACAGCGGCAGCAGCCCGACCGCGCCGCTGATCACCGCCAGCGTCTGCACCATCAACGCGATGCGTCCGATCCACTTGACCCGGAACAGGGTATCGCGGCAAATCTTAATCGCGCGGGGGAGAGCCGTCAGCTCATCAGTGGTCAGCAGCACATCCGCTGCACTGCGCACCTCCGGCGGCGCACAGCTCAATGCCACGCCCGCGTCCGCTTGGGTCAGGGTGGGAATATCATACAGCCCGCTGCCCACAAACAACGCCGGAGCATGATCACGCTGCATATCGCGAAACACCGCCAGCTTGCTTTCCGGCAGCAAACCGGCGTACACCTTGTCAATTCCAACCTGTACCGCCGTCTTTTCGGCGGAGTTCGGCTGGTCGCCGGTCAGCAGTGCCAGCGGATGCAACCCCTGCTTGCGCAGCCGCTGCACCGCCTCGGCGGCATCCGGACGCAGCTCACCGCGCACCTCAAACGCCGCGATCACCCGATCGTCGATCACCAGATAGGCGGCGCATTCCGGCAGGTTTTCCGCCACCAGATCGTATTGCTCCAGCAAATGTGGGTTGCCGCACATCACGCGGTATTCCGCCATGTGCGCCGTTACCCCCATCGAGGGCAGCACATGCACATCTTTTAATTCAATGTCGCCGGTTTGCTCCACCGCGAGGTGCGCCGCATGCGCCACAATGGCGCGCGCCACTGGGTGATCGACATGCGATTCCAGCATCGCCGCCAACCCCACGCACATATTGGCGTTCACATCCGGCAGCGTGTGCATCGCCGCCACATACAGCGGCTCCGCCACCAGCGTGCCTTGACGATCCAACGCAATGGACCGCGCCGTTGCCAGCGTTTCCACCTTGCGCGGGCGTCGCAATGCCGCCCCGTGCCGTTCCACCGCGCGCTGCCCGCACAACAGGTGCAGCCACACGGTAAGCGGCCAGGCGCCAATCGAAGCCAATACCAGCAGCGTCAGACCGCGGTACAGCCCATTGTCCAGCGGTTGGTGGCTGATGGCGGGCAGCAACAGCCCGACCGCCACGCCCAGGATGGCGACCACCAGCGTGTAAAGCCGCGTCGCGCGCTGTGCCCGCCGCATCATCACGCTTTTGCCATCGTCCGCGGCGGGGGAGAGCTCGCGGCAAAGGCGCTGCATCCGCTGCTCCAACAGATACGCCCCGACGCTGTACAGCCAGCACGCCAGCGATCCCTGCATGGCGTGACCGGTCAAAAAGGACAGCACTAGCCAGATTGTCGGCAACCATGGTGCGCCTATCGGCTGCTTTTTCCAAAGAGCGCCACCGCCCAGCATGGACGGTGCCAGCGCCAGCGTGGCGGAAAATGCCCAGCAAAGCATCCGCAGCCACAGCGGAACAGGAAGCCATGCCATCAGCCACAACAGCAGACTGCCACTCCACAACAGCCACGGCAAAAAGCGCGCGGTGACGGGGGCGCGGGCCACGGTTGCATCCGGTTGCTCACGCTGACAAAGGGAGGTGATGTATGAAAGCGACTCGGCATCGCTGGCGCTGCGTATGCATAACAGCCCGCCCGCTGCCCATGTGACCGATTCCACATCGTGCAGCCGCAGCAGCTCGTGCCGGATACGCATCATGCTGGCGGGGTCGGATAGCCCCCGTACCCAATAAACGGTTTGTGCCATGCGATCAGCTCCTTTTTTCTTCCCGCACATGCGAAAGACCGAGCTCAAAAATCTGGCGAATATGATCGTCGTCCAGCGAATAGATGGAGGTTTTTCCCTCGCGCCGATACCGCACCAGACGCGCTTGCCGCAGCAGCCGCAGCTGATGTGACACCGCCGATTGCCCCATACCGATGATCTCGGCGAGGTCGTTGACACAGCGATCCTCTTCGCACAGCGCCCACAGCAGCCGCATCCGGGTGGGGTCGCCCAGCACCTTAAAGGATTCGGACAGCGCGACCAGCTCTTCCGACGAGGGCGCCGCCAATGTATTGGTGATTTCTGCCATAAAAAGCTCTTCCTTTTCATATGAATTCATGCTCATATATGTCAGTATACCCGTATTTTGTCGAAAGTCAAGTGCTCCCTCTTTTATAATTAAGGTAAAAAACGGGGAAGAGCGGCGCTTATATGGTTGCCACCGTTTGCTGCCAGCGTCCTTTTGGGGGCGCTTTGGAAGCCACTTTTGAAAAAGCAGAAAAATCCTTAAAAATTACAAAAAAAGACTTGACAACTGACCCATCAGCCAGTATAATATAACACGTTATCGCTGCCGCACGGCACGGTATCTGGCCCGGTAGTTCAGCTGGTTAGAACGCTAGCCTGTCACGCTAGAGGTCGACGGTTCGAGCCCGTTCCGGGTCGCCACTTGCTGTTATAGCTCAGTCGGTAGAGCGCATCCTTGGTAAGGATGAGGTCACCAGTTCAAATCTGGTTAACAGCTCCAAATCGCAAAGGGAGAGGACATTGGATGTATCCAATGTCCTCTCCCCTTTTTATGTGCGAATTATTAGCCGAAACAGCACCGGAGCGAAAGCCTTAGTCCTTTTGCAGATCATCGGCATAAAAATAATAGCAATCCGGCTTGATCCTTGAAAGTTCAAATTTGACGTATACCGTATACTGGTTCTGCTTATCGTCGGATATGGCAAAAAGACCATTTTCGCTATAGGTCCGCACCGTGCGAACAACGTCGTCTTCTTCCAAACGGCTGTTCTTTTCCACTTCGACAAAGTGGGTGAAGGTCGACCAGCTTTTGGCGTACGACACGCTATCCCCGGTATACCACCAATCAGGAGCGTCTTTCTCGTTGACAAGGGCGATGGTGTCTGGTGTTTCAAAATTGGGATACCCGTCTGAAGTCAGCAGCGATTGTAAAGAACGGAATCCGTCCTCATCATACTGCAATTGCGCAAACAGGCAGGAGCGTTGATTTTCGAAATGCACCATTTTCAATGGCGTCGGAAACCGCACATCCAGTCGTTTGCTCAAAATATGCAATTGTTCCGCCTCGGTGTCCTGTGGCTCATTCAGATAGCACCGGCTGAGATCCTCCAGAGAGATGTGGTAGTCAGATAGAATTTTACGCTTCATATCGGTTTTGCTCAGCGGCGCTTGTGTGGAATGGGTAGAAGCGGGGGAATGCCCACTTGTTTCTGCCTCTGTGTGACTGGGTAGAGTGGTGGGGGCCTGACCGCCTGACGGGTGTACCGATGTGTCACTTTGGCAAGAGGTTAAATACACAAGCCCACAGCCCAAGAGAAGAAACGCCCAGAACCTTTTCTTGTTCATATCCATACCTCGCTTTCATTAAAATGTGTATCGACCTGGGCACAAAAAATCGTGTTGAATAAAACTACATATAAAGCTCTCTAAGCAGATATCATTGGATGTCCTCTTTGAGGCAGATGTTATTTTTCTGTTTTTAGAATTGTGTTTTATTATTTTGAATTTTCCTTGGATAAGAAATCGCTCTGTTTTCGGATTTGTGTAATTATCATGTGTTGTTATTACCGTGGTTTCGCTACCTATTGCCACTCCTCCAATCTTGCTTGCTAGTCGTGTAGCAATGCTGCTTTTAATGTTTTTAGCGACACTACAACCAAGTAAAATTAAGTATCTAAGATTTGATCTGAATTTTAATTGCTTGTAAGAGGACTGATCTACAAGTGTTGATTTAGAAGTGTATAATCCGTTTGAACTTCCGTGAGAATCCACAAGCATTACAGTATCGTTGCTATTATTCCATTCTGTTTTGAACGCCGAAGAGGTATTGATTTCTTTTGCGGAAATCGTTGCGTTTTTAAACGCTTTTTTCAACTCTTTTATTGTAACATTCTTAACACTTTTAGCCTCTTTCATATAGAGATATTTTACTTTTATTTTCCCGTTAAGGAGATTTTTTAGTTTCCAATTGTTGTGCTTTTTTAACAATTTATCAGAGGTTATATAGTTTCCGGATGGATCTTCGTTCATTACGGGATTGTTTTCGCCATATGTAAACAGGCCTTTTGCCAATAATAGGTTAGCAGATATCTCCACCATCTCCGGCTCATCCGCGTTGATAAACCGACCGATTTCGGGGTCATAGTAGCGGGATTGGAGATAGTAGAACCCGGTTTCGGTATCGTAGTAATAGCCACGATAGCGGATGGGGTTGATATTGCCAATATGGGTGGCACCGGTGATGGCATCCCCATCGCTGTCGGTTACGGACAGCACCTTGCCCCATGCGTCATACTCGTATTGAGCGAGGACAGAACCAAACAGATTCAAAATCCGGATCACATCACCCTGCATATTGCGCACATAGAAATACGGCGTGTTGTTATACAGGAATCCATAGCGTTCGCCGGTTTCGTCGAACATATAGGTGATGAGATTGCTGCCCTTTTTCTCCGCTACCATCGTATCGCCGTTCAGGTAATACTGAGTGGCAACCCCGCCTACGGTCTTTTTCGTGCGAATGCTGTTGGTGTTGTAACTGTAGGCGATGGAGGTGCCGTTGTTGGTGGCGGTGGTCAGCTCGCGTCCACCCTGCCATGTCATGGTCATACCGTTCCGGTAGGTGAGGGGGTTGCCGGAGGCGTCGTAGGTGATGACATCACCGTTATACGCCGTGAGCTGATCCTTCCATCCGGTGGTGTTTCCATATGCATAGGAGATGGTCGTTGCTGTGCCGCCAGCCAACGGTGTGGTGGTTTTGGACAACAGATTGCCGTTGTAATTGCCGTACTGATAGGTGGTTTTGGTGCCGGTGGCTGCATTCTCTTCGGACAGCAGTTGCCCGGTCAGACGGCTGTAGGTATAGGCGCGCAGCGTGTTGCCGGAGGCATCGGCAATCTTGGTGATGTTACCGCTGTCATCGTAGGTGTACACCAGCGCATCGTTGGAACCAAAGGATTCGCGTTCGATGGTGTGCGTGGTGTTCTTAGACGAGGCACCGTTCAGATAGGTGTAGGAGATAGTCTTGTTGGCTTGACCGGTGAGGGGCTATTTGATAGCCCCTCACTGGCTTTTAGGTCTACGGGACTTGGTAAATCCCCTAGATTTGGTGTGGTTCCGGCACCATTACATGGAACTAAAGTGACCAACATATCCTCAGGATATTGCGAAATCTGGCTAGCAATTACCTTGATTGTAAAGGTGCCGTTTTTATAGCGTAAGTATCCTTCAAAATAGTATTCGCTATCGTCCATAATTGAGTCATCATGGAGTGCGGAACTTTTATAAATGCTTAGGCGCTCTATATCCGAAATCAGCCAATAAATAGGAAATATTCCTTGCTCAAGTTCTATTGTTCCTGCGTTTTCACCAAATCCTTTTTCTGAAAAATTAACCACGAGTTTTTCGTCGTCGCTTTTCCATGTGCCGGTGGGATACGTTTGTGGCAACAAATTACATCCGCTAAGAAAAATGGTTATGCCGCCAAAAATGCTGATTAGATACTTGGTCTTCATTTAGTTCCTCCTTTCACGAGATAGCTATCAGCGAAATAGGTGCCCTGTCCTTTTGCAAAAATTTTTCTATTGAGTCTTTTTCGCTAAAGGTTGTTTCAAATCCAGTAATATTATATACTTGAAATTTTTTTCCGGTCCACTTAATGGCAATGTAATGTAGACCTTTGCTATGGGCATAGCACAAAATACTAACCTTAGAGGATTTGATTTTTTTGTCTATTCCTTTTCTGGTTAGATTCAATGTGGAAACTTTTCTACCCTGTAAGCGGAAAAAATCGGCGACAGCATCCGGCAAAACGCCAAATGCTCCTTGTAAAATAGATCCCCAACACTCATAAAAATAGATGATATTTTTGGGATGAATGGTTTTACCCAGAATCTTTAGTGCGTTGTATGTTGCAATCCATCCACAACCGTTATTTTTACCACTTAGTAGACCCATTCTGGCTTTTGCCGCACTTCCGTTTGCTTGCCCATAAATATAACCCGAAAATTTCAGAGTGGAATTATAAATCCAATTGGCATGTCTCACAATCCATCCAATATAACGCGCTGCAGGAATGGCAAGTCTAAATTTGTGTTGTATATATTTGTAAATAGCGGTTAGTGCTAAGTGTCCATCAGGGTCTGAATAATGGATCGGATTGTTATTGCAATATGCAAACAAATCTTTGGCTAAAAGTTCTTTTGTGGAGAATTTAGCCATCTCCGGCTCATCCGCGTTGATAAACCGACCGATTTCGGGGTCATAGTAGCGGGATTGGAGATAGTAGAACCCGGTTTCGGTATCGTAGTAATAGCCACGATAGCGGATGGGGTTGATATTGCCAATATGGGTGGCACCGGTGATGGCATCCCCATCGCTGTCGGTTACGGACAGCACCTTGCCCCATGCGTCATACTCGTATTGAGCGAGGACAGAACCAAACAGATTCAAAATCCGGATCACATCACCCTGCATATTGCGCACATAGAAATACGGCGTGTTGTTATACAGGAATCCATAGCGTTCGCCGGTTTCGTCGAACATATAGGTGATGAGATTGCTGCCCTTTTTCTCCGCTACCATCGTATCGCCGTTCAGGTAATACTGAGTGGCAACCCCGCCTACGGTCTTTTTCGTGCGAATGCTGTTGGTGTTGTAACTGTAGGCGATGGAGGTGCCGTTGTTGGTGGCGGTGGTCAGCTCGCGTCCACCCTGCCATGTCATGGTCATACCGTTCCGGTAGGTGAGGGGGTTGCCGGAGGCGTCGTAGGTGATGACATCACCGTTATACGCCGTGAGCTGATCCTTCCATCCGGTGGTGTTTCCATATGCATAGGAGATGGTCGTTGCTGTGCCGCCAGCCAACGGTGTGGTGGTTTTGGACAACAGATTGCCGTTGTAATTGCCGTACTGATAGGTGGTTTTGGTGCCGGTGGCTGCATTCTCTTCGGACAGCAGTTGCCCGGTCAGACGGCTGTAGGTATAGGCGCGCAGCGTGTTGCCGGAGGCATCGGCAATCTTGGTGATGTTACCGCTGTCATCGTAGGTGTACACCAGCGCATCGTTGGAACCAAAGGATTCGCGTTCGATGGTGTGCGTGGTGTTCTTAGACGAGGCACCGTTCAGATAGGTGTAGGAGATAGTCTTGTTGGCTTGACCGGTGTGAATCTGTTTGCTGCTGATACGGCCAAAATCGTCGTAGGTGTAGGTCAGCTTTTCGCTGCCGTTAAAGTTGACACCCTGCACCCGTTCCGTGTGGACGCCGGTACCGTAGCGGTAGCTGTACAGTCCTTTTTGCACTCCGTCGATGGCAATGGAGGTGCTGGATTCGTGTCCGGTGCTGTCGTAAGACAGCTGCACATTGGTTTGTTCCACACCGCTGTCGATGGTTGCCCCGGTGGTGGTGATGGTTTGGAGAATGTTTCCGTTTCCATCATAAGTATACCTTGTGCGAATGTTGTTGGCAAGGTCTTTTTCCAAAGCCAGCTGGCTGCGTTGGTCATACACATACTGGAACACATGGCTGCCAACGGTCTTTTTGGTGACTTGACCGTAGCTGTTGTATTCCAAAGTGGTTCCGCTGCCATTGCCGTAGATTTGGCTGGATAGCTGCTGGTTGGTGCCATAGGCATAGGTCACCAGCCGGTTGGTGTGTGTGCCGTCGCCTATGTCGATGGAGGTGGGACGACCCAAATCGTCATACGCGAACGCATAGCGGGTGTCCCCGTGGTCGTACTGGGTAGCGGTCAGCTGCCCGTCGGTGTTATAAGTGTTGGTTTCATAGGTGGGACCGGAGCGCACTTCTTTCAAATTGTTATCGCTATTATAAATATATTCGATCGTATCGCGTCCGGGTTCGGTAATGTATGTGGTGTGGTAATTCTCGTTGCCGTGGTCGTAGGTATACTGGGTCGTTTTGCCGCGTTCGTCGGTGGCGGTGAGTTGATCTTCGCCATCGTCGGAATAGGTGGATGAGGTTTTGATGGTTTTGCTGCCCACGCTGGACACAGGAATGAAGATCCACTTTTGGCCATCGGGGTTTTCTGTGTTTTTGGCATATTGCCGCACATAGGAATAGCGGGTATCGGTGGGCTGTTCATCCGCTGTGGTGCAGTCCATATAATGGCCGGATATGACGGGTGTTATAAAAAATGTGCCGTCGTTGTTATACTCAAACCGCATCATCTGCGGCAACATGCCCTCTATGGAACGATGCAGGAAAGGCAAGCCCTCGGCGGTAGCGTCGGCATCGGCCATCGATATACCGGTGTATGTGCCAGCGGAATATATATTGTACCAGTTGAATGCAGCCTCGTACAAATGGATCCGCCACTGGTAGGTGGAATCACCCAGTATGAGTGCATGGGTGTATATGGCGTCGGATTCATCAATTGAGGGCGCGCATAGGGCATCACCGGTTGCTGCGTTGATGATGTAATATGTTTGCTCATCAACAATTGCGGTTGCCGGAGTCGCCGTGAAGGTTTCGGACGAAATGGTGTTGCCATGGCTATCCTGCTGTTCGGTTGTCCATTGCCGTTGTGCTGAATAGTCGTAGGCCGTCTCTTCGGTTGTATCGCTTTGCTGCGATTCGTCCGTTTCGTTGAAAACATCACGGTAGATAAATCCGTTTTTGAAGGATGCGGTGTTGATGTTATAGTTGTACTCATACACGAATTTGGCATAAGCGGCATCCGCTGGTACGGTGGCTTCTCCACACAGGAATTGCCAGTCGGTGATCTCGTTGTTGAAAGATAGATGCACCGGAGAGCCGCAATCGGCATGTGTGCTGCTGTAAAAGGTCAAAGTGATGCCGAATGTGGGCGCGTTGGAGCGGTTATACGAGCCCAGCGAGGCGGAATTGGCTTTGCCCCAACCGCCGAAGCTGATTTTTTCACCCTCAGCAGCGTGCAGGGGAACAATCTGGGACACGACCATCTCATGCTCCATGATGCCGAAGACGGTTGCTTGCTCCGGACCCATGCTGCTGGGAGTTGTCCAGCCATAATCGTTATAATCAAAATCGGTGTTTTGCAACAGATTATAGAGATTGGGTACTTCGCCGGTTTCAACTTGAAAATCGTCCATCCAAAGTGTTCCGACGGCATCTGCACTGGCACCGGCGTTGATTTGCAGCGTTTCGCCTGCTTTGATTTCGATCGAAGCAACCAGTCGCCGCCATTCACCGGAACCGGTAGCTTTTATGCCAACGGCTTTAGCTGTGCGCTGTTCGGCATTGCTGCTGTTCAATGCGCGCAACTTCAGATCGGTCGTTCCGCTGGTCAGGGCGGAGCCATTGGTGGTCACATAGCAGGAAGCGGTGTACATTCCTGGTTCCAAAGCGGTAATGCTTTGTACAAAATGAGAACTGCTGGAGCCTGCGGCTGTTTTTTCAATTTTTAAGGCACCTGCTGCGGTATACCCGACGGTAGTATCTATCGACAAGGTACTTCCCATGGCCGCCGCTGTCGTCCATTCATCTATACTGCTGCACGAGCCATTTTTGACCTTGTTGTTGACACTGTACATCAGCTTGGAGGATTTAACCATCTGATTGGCAGTGCCGGTGCTGGTGGAGGAATCGTAAGTGTAGTATTGCCCCAAGCCGTTTTCGCGATCCACCAATCCGGTAGTTAGCCCCTCGTTATTAAACAAGTAGGTAACCTTGTTGTTGTACATATCGGTAACATCGGTTTCGTTGTGCCGATAAGCAAAGGTGTACTTTTCGCGAACCGTGTTGCCCTTGCTGTACTGGATGGATTCCACCGGGAACCGGCGGTTGACATAAAAATCATTGGTTTGTGTCGCGTTGATGTAGCTGATGGTTACTTTGGAGCCATCGGAATAGGTGACATATTGTAGCGGTTCCTTGTGTCCAGCATTAAAATAGGAAAACTGAGTTGCTTTCCCGTTTGGGTCGGTAATACTGCCGATTAACGAGCTGACATATTCAATTTGATACTGCTTCCCATTAGGCATATTAATAGCCGTTAAACGTCCATCGGATGCATAGGTCATCTGAATAACTTTGCCGTTGCCGTCAGTAATGGAGGTTAGGGGGTAAACGCTTTGTTGGTAAGGGGACGGATCACCGTAGGTAAAGGTGTTTTGGTGGTTTTCCGAATCCTGCAATTTTACGATCTGCCCTCTGCTGTTGAAGGTCATCGTGGTGTCGTCGTCGGATATAGTGTAGCGTGCATCGGTGCTGCTGGAATTGACGGTTAGCGTATAATTCAATCCCATTTCGTCTACGAAGGTATTGCCGCTTTTCCTAAAGTAAATCCGGCGTGCTTGATCATCAATCAAATAGTACGCATAATTTCCGGCGCTGTAGGGGTGAACTTCCAGGTTGCAGCTGGAGCGCCAATGGGAACCCATGCTGCATTTTCCGTAAACTTCACCGTCGCAATCCGGATACGAATAGATGAGCTTGAGGTCAATGGGCAGCGATTCGCTTTCGGTGTTCCCAATCGGAACAACTGCGAGAATGTTGCCCGCGTTGTGGTTGACGCGAACGGAAGCTGCCGACTCGTCCCCCATGGTGGTGCTTGTCCATGTATCGTCTACACCGATTACCGGACGATAATTGATGATGATGTGTGGTGCTGCATCCACATCGTTTCTGAATTCGGTGTAGTACGAAGCGTAATAATTGGAACGATCACCATGAATGATATCCCGCGACAGCATTATGCCGTTGTTTTCGCCGCCCTGTAGCCAATCTTCAACCAAAGAAGTGATGTTCCACCAATTCTTTTCCCACATTGTTTGATTGGCGTTGGCATAATCGAGGGTGGTAGAATCATACGAAGGCTGGCGATTCCATGTGATGGATGAGGTGTCCCAACTGCTGGTTACTTTATGAACGCTGATTTCGGCATTGCTTAGATTGGCAATGCCATCGGGAGAATACTCCATTGCCAGTGTAGCGCTGTTGATGCGGTCCACTGTACTGATAAAGGTTGGTGTAGGAATTTTGACATAGGCTCGATAAACGCTTTGTTCGTTCGGATCTGATTGAATATCGTTGCCGATATAGAGTTTGTACAGAGAAGAACCTTTGAAAACGGTGTTGGGTTCTTTGTTATACACCTGTGATGTTTGAACCGTACGCTGTGAAGTTTCCAGTGTGGGATCGATGATGACCGGATAAGCGGCCTCAGCCAGCCATTCTTTATCCGGTTCGATGGTGTAAATGTAGGTATTGCCTTGCTTTTGCAAGGATACATCGATGAGGGTGGAAGTTTGCTGTTCCTTATCGATCATATATGGCGCGGCAAGAGTAAAAATGACATCTTGTGTTTTATCGTCACGGAATGTGACGGTGTTGTCCGGTTGAAGCGTTGCCGTCATTCCGTCGGCAAAAAGATAGAATGTAAAAGATGTTTCTGTGGGTCCCTCGGACAAAATAAGGCTTTCTTTTAACCGAGACCCCTGCACATCGTATTGCAGATGAACATCCTCCATGATTTGGGCATAGGTGATTTGAGATGTGTGATTTTTGGGAGTAATCTTCTCTTGCATATCCTTAGCAGCCTTTTCTTCAGCGCTAAGATTTTTGTCGGTGCTTGCAGCGGCGGAAACGTCCGGAGAAGATACACTGGCAGTCGCAGCTTGCTGATTTTGAAGGCTCCAGCTTAAGGTGTGATCTTTTACCGTCGCTTTTACGAGATCCGTACTGATCGCCGGAAGCTGCACGCGTAAGGCGTTTGCTTTGTTGGAATAATACTTTTGGCTTTTGGAAACGGTTTTCAGCTCCAATGTGTTATCGATATTTTGAAACTGTCCATCCGTATCCTGATAGTGCACGGGCTCGCTGTACATGATGGCGGTGTAACTACCATCGCTCATGTAAAACTGTTTGACATTTTCTTCTCTTTTTGAAGTGTCCTCACAAATGATCGTGGGTTGGGAAGAGGTGGATAAGTTGGCGTCTTCCGCCTTTTCGGCAGAAGATTCGGCAGTAGTGGAAAGCGGAATGATACCTGCTAACATCGCGGAAGAAACAATTACGGCCAATCCTCGTTTGAAAATCCTTCGTTTTTTCATGTTCCTGTTCGCGCACTACATTCCTTTTGCGCACTCCTTTCTTAAAAATGTTGGAAATTTGTGTTCCATTCAAATTATACACATATATGTTGTATAATTCAATAGTTATAAACAATATAATCTATTTTAATTATAATTGTACATAAAAGATGAAGTGCTTTTTGCTATTTTCTATAATTTTGAGTGATGCAGTTTTGGCGCGTGTGCTATTTAAATTAGGTGGATGGTTTTGCTGGTGGATTCTTGTTACAATCAAACTTTAACATGATTTAAATTGCCTTTCGTGGATCGCTTATTAAATGATTCAATATCTTAACGGGTTTTAATTGTGAACCCTTAATTCCAATATAAAATATGAAAAACAACGTTGCAAACTTTTGAAAGCAAAATTTGCAACGTTGTTGATGATGATATTAAGAGAAACTATTCTGTTCGTCAATAACAATAGGAAATGCCATTAGTAATCATATAAAGGTAATATCTTTATACGTTGAATCCGTTGTATTTAGGCATCTGTCCGTACAAAGCAGGGAACACTTCGGTCCAACGTCCAGCTTCCGCAAAAAGTCGTGTGATCGATTCGCAGAAATGATAATCACGATTGTGCTCGGGAACCAACTCGTACATTTCTGTTTCAAAGATTCCATTATCCACTTTTTCGCCAGCTTCAATTTTCGCTCTGTAATCATCCATTAAATTCATAATGGATTGATATTGCTCTCGGGTGAGCTTCAACTCGTAAACCAATCTACTGAGATCGGTATTTTCAAAGAGTAGATCCAATTGAAATTCTAGCAGATCAATACGTTTTTCCAAATTCATTTTCAACACCTCTTTACAAATTCTATAGATATTATAACGTGTTATTTTGACGAATAAAGTTGAACTGTGTCGATTTATTCGTATTAAATGTCCAATTAGATTCTTAAACACAATAAAGCGGAAATATGTTGAAAATGAAATATAATTATACATTGAAATAGCGTGAGAAATGTGGTATGCTGTAAAAGGGTGTAAAAAATTTTTAAATAAGGATGGCGATGATGTAAAGGGCGATTATTTGAAACGGCAGCTGGACAATGACGATAGACAGCTGCTGATAGGGTCAAATGGATTTGCGGGCCATTGAAACGATTTTTCATCCTATTTACAAGCAGATTTCATGTCAAAATTAAAAAAGGAGAGTAGAAAATGAAAATTAAGGTGTTAGCTATTTTGACTGTAACAGCGATGTGTGTGTCTTTGTGCTCTTGCGGTGGCCAGATCGAGACGAATAGTCGTGGCAAGGATGTGGAACTTGGTGCCAGTCCATCGTCAGAACCTGCTACTTCTTCTGCGTCCGAAACGGTGACTCAGTTGGGAAGTGGTACTGGCACGACAGTGAAAAAAGTAGATGGCGAGTCTGATCAAACAACAGTTGTAAAGCAAACGACTACGACTCGTGCGCTGGAAGTGTTGCATCGTGGAAATAGTACATGGAAAGAGATTCCGATAAGCGAAAAAACATCGTGGGCCAGGGGGATGGAATCTGTATTTGATTTGCAAGAAACAATTGCCAAGGCTGACTGCGTGTTTAGTGGAACTGTTCTTACTCGAAAAGAATATGAAGTAACTTGGAAAGACAAGAATGGAAGAGAATGGGGCCCATATGAAAGTACTATTATTGAAGTACAAATCAATCATACTTATTATGAAAGGGATTCGGTGAAAAACGCTCGAGGTAGTAATGTTATAAAAATATATTATCCTTTCTCTTCGTCTATGATATTTGAGGATTCTGTTTTGATTAAAGATCAGGGGGAATATATTTTTATTACTCAAGCATTGGATGACGAATACGTGAAACGTAGACAAAAAGAGGCTCCTGATGATGGATCTGAGCCAGAGAAATATGCAGATGTTTTTCTTACAGGACCGTATTATCCTGTTATGCCAGTTGAAAATGGGAAAGTGATAGCATACAAGGGTTTCTTTAGTTGGAATGAGGCTATTATGAAAAAGGCAAATGATTCTTTTGAAACAGACAAACTATTACCTAAGACAATTGAAAAGAAAATGTATATTGCATTGGAGCGAAAGACTTTTGATACAACATTTACTCAGTTATTTAACAATCCACAATTATTATCTTAAGCAAAAGAAATATCCTCTCAGTCTATAGGTGAAACAGTGCACAAGATGAAATTGGTATTGTCTCTACCATGGGTCAAAAATAGCACTGAACGCTTAGAAACGTAACAACAAGTTTGTTTAAGAAACAGGAGGAGGATATGCAACATGAAAAAAGTAAAAAATGTGGTGAGTAAGATCTTAATTATGCTGATTTTCACGACCCTATTTTCATCTGTAACTTTTTCTGCATCCGCACACTCTCTTACACCGTGGTCAAAAGCCTACAATTATAAGAATGCGGGTGGCAATCATCAATTTGCAATAGATGATTATACACATATTTCCGGAAGAACTTTCAATTATTATTGGCAAGATAACAATGTGAAAAAAGATTTTGAAACTGCCTTGAAATCAGGTGCAGCTATGTGGGAAGGCATGATAAATATAAAAGAAACCAGTTCTACAGAAGCGCATGCAAAAATCACATATGATCCAAGATTCCCTAATGAAAAAGAGAAAAAAGCAGCCTATGTAAGAAGTTCTGATAGCTCGAAGACTCACTACAGTAAAGGCGAAATTACTGCCATGCTTGTGATTGGTAATGTGACCAGTTATTCGCTTAAGGAAAAAAGTCGAATCCTAGGTCATGAACTAGGACATTTGTGGGGCATTTTGGATTTATATACAAATGCAGACGATCCAAAAGGGAAAACGAATCTTGAAAGTATTTATTCCCAAACGAATTATTATGATACAGCAACAAGGCATGACAAAAATGCTTTGTTTATTGGCCTTAACCAGCCTTGGTTCATCGATGCTAACGGAAAAATAAAGTATCAAAAATCAGTAAGCGATTCCGGAACGGTTTCTTGGGCTAAAAACGAAACCTATAATAATTATACCTTCGATTCTAATGGCTATTTGACGAATGGACCCAAAATTACATACAATGCAAACGGAGGCGGTAATCCACCTGCGACCCAATACAAAGTGCCCGGGTTTGATATCAAATTATCCAATGATACAATGTGGGCCAAAGAAAAGACTTATACAATTACAGTTGACCCCAACGGCGGAACACTAGATATTAGGGATACCCAACTTGTTCCTTGCACATTTATGGGTTGGAATACCAATGTGGAAGGGCATGGTACTTCATTTCAACCGGGGCAGTGGTATAAATATTCCAACTCATCTACACTGTATGCTCAGTGGAAAAATCCAACTATTGATGAATGCACAATTCTCAATGACGCCCTTGGGAAAGAGAACACGGAGGACAAAATAGATCCAAATAAAACTAATTTGAAACGTCCCGGGTATACGTTCTTTAATTGGAATACAGATCCCAATGGCAGAGGACAATATGTTCAGGAAATTGACTACATAATTACGCAGGATACTACGATTTATGCACTGTGGTTAGCCAACACATACACTATAAATTATGATACAAACGGGGGATATGTATATACTAAAACTGATACCGTTAAAGGAGATGCCAGCACCACACTTCCACTAGCGACTAAGGCACATGTTTTGTCTTATGATGCAAATGGTGGTGTTCTTTCAGATGGTGGAAAAAGTGTGAGTTGTACATTCAACGGATGGTATACTGCTTCTACTGGCGGAACCAAACGGGGAGATGTTGGTGAAAGTTATAAACCTTGTGACTATTCGTCGATACAACAAACATTGTATGCACAATGGACCAATCCAGCTGCTGGAGCATTGGCTACGCCTACCAGGGAAGGATATGCTTTTACAGGATGGTATACAACATCAACCGGTGGAACACAAGTGACCGAAAATACAACGATAACAGAAGATATGACGCTTTACGCACATTGGGGACCAGCTGAGGGTATTTATTGCTTGAAAAACAGTAACAGTGGTCAATATTTGGGCGTTTCCGCCTTAGATAATGGAGCTGCATGCCTTCAGAAGCCATTGGATTATGCAAACAATCTTAAATGGAAAATAACGCACTTGGGCAACGGAGAATATGAGCTGCGTCCTATGCGCGGTTTAACCGAGGCCTTGGGACTAGGAACTGTTGGGAATGAAAACGGTGCTACTGTTGGCATTTGGGATACCTCGTCTTATCCTAACTATCGATGGAAAATTCTTTTGAACGAGGATGGATTGTGGACGCTGATGTCTCAAGCAAGTGAATATACAAAAGCACTGACGATTGCTGGAGGATCCACATCTTCCGGAGCACTATGCATACAGCAAACCGTGACTGGTGCATTGAGTGAGAAATGGGAGACGGAACCCGTAGATGTTTTGCAACTAGATGAATGGGTAAGTGGTGCGATTGAGGCAGGGGAGGAGGCGTGGTACTCCTTCAATCCATTGGAGTCTGGCGAATATACCTTTATTACTCGTAACGCAACAACCAATCTTAATGGTTATCTTGTCCGTGGCGGAAGATCTGTTCCTTGTGATAAAAGTAACATAGGTAATAACGCCCGCATAACATTGCAATTAAGTGCCGGCACTACTTATTACATGAAGATACAAGGGGCAGACTCATCGAAACGAGGGGCTTTTGATGTTGGTGTGTTTCGTGGAGCGGCTATCTCTTGTATTGATGATTTTGATATGATTCGAGATAATCCCGAGGGCACATATTTCTTGGTGGCGGACATTGATTTTGCTGGTAGTAATATCAACTGGCCTCCGATTACATCGCTTTCGTATAATGGCATGTTAAATGGCGATGGGTATAAAATTAAAAATATTGTTCTTAACCATCCAAGTATGGAAAATGTTGGCTTTTTCGCAACATCCGATGGTACAATTATAAATTTGACTTTTGAAAATGTTACGGTAATCGGCAAGAAGAATACAGGTGTTTTGGCCGGAACCACGGGTACAAATGGCATTATTCTCAATTGCCACGTTACGGGCACATCTACTGTGTCCGGAGGCGAATATACCGGTGGTTTAGTTGGATTTAATAAGGCAGATATTAGAGATAGTTCCACGGCCTGTAATGTAACGGCAACCGGTAATTTTACGGGAGGCTTGGTAGGCGATAATTATAACGGTGTTTTTGGTTGTCATACTACCGGAGCTATAAATGCCACTAACTATACGGGCGGTCTTGTTGGCAACAACCGGATGGAAGGACGGGTAGGCGATTGTTATTCCACCGGCAATGTAACGGGAATCAACCGTACAGGTGGTTTGGTGGGTAATAGCGAATCTGGTGTTTGGAAATCATATGCCACCGGTAATGTGACCGGTGGATTCAACGTCGGAGGACTTGTCGGATATAATACGCAAGGAAATGTTGGAAGTTCTTATTCTACAGGATCTGTCAATGTATCCTATGATTACGGCGGCGGTCTTGTTGGCTATATGAAATATGGTAAGATACTTCAGTGCTATTCACTTTCCAATGTTAGTGGTGCAAAAACAAAATATATGGGCGGATTTGTTGGGTACGTAATGAGTGAGGATGCTAGTATTGTGAACTCATTTGCTTGTGCAACCGTAAAACCAAGCGTCAACTCAGCAGGATTTGCCGGATATATGGATGGAAGTATTCAAAACTGTTATGCTGTGTCTGATAATGAAACAGGCTTTATAAAAGGTGGCAATGCCACTGTGACCAATTGTTATTTTAGTAATGTTTATGGTGGCGTAGATGCAAAAGCGGTGCCCAAATCATCTGCTGAAATGATGACGCGTGCAACATATACGGAGTGGGATTTTAGCGGTGTTTGGGAAATAAATGAAAAATCCAGTTATCCCACTTTGCAGGGCATTACTAAGCCAACTATTCTTCAAAATCTTGGTGGCACATTTACAGTAGATGGTGTGGTTTATAAAATAACCTCACCTATGACGGTGCAGGTCGGCAATGGCAATTCGGCTATGACGATTAGCGGTGAGGTCGATATTCCGGCGGTTGTATCGGATGGGACTAAGAGTTATACAGTTACTAGTGTGGGGATCTATGCGTTTAGTGGACGAAGTATAACAAGTGTTACACTTCCGGCGACGATTGTCAGCATAGAGAGAAATGCATTTCAAACTTGTTATTCTTTGACAAATGTAACTTTTGCAGCAGAAAGTAAGCTTCAAAGTATAGGTAATCACGCTTTTAATGGTTGTACAAGCTTGACCACCATCACAATTCCTGCCACTGTAACTAGTTTGGGGAATAATGCGTTCCAGTCTTGCAAGAACTTGACGAATATTACTTTTGCAACAGGCAGCCAGTTGCAAAGTATAGGAAACCATGCTTTTAACGGGAGTGACAATCTGACTGAGGTATCTATTCCAGATTCGGTTACAACTATCGGTCACAATGCGTTTACCGGGTGTACTGCACTGGTGAAGGTTCAGTTTGGCACAGGTAGTCAGTTGAATAACCTGAGTAGCTACGCATTTTATAATTGCGTCAACCTTGAGCAGATTAATATACCGGACAGCGTGAGAACTATTGGCAGTTATGCATTTACTTTCTGTAAAAAGCTGACCTGTATTTCTATACCGTCTGGTGTAGTTGAATTGCCTGCAAAGGTGTTTTATGGATGCAGCAGCTTGACTGAAGTGCACATTCCGGAAAGCGTTGCCAGTATCGCAACAGATACATTTGTTGGATGCACAGCGGTTAAACTGTATGTTGTCGAGGGGAGTTACGCTCATGACTATGCAGTTGCGCATCATATTGATTATGAGCTGTAGCAACATATTATCCGCTGTCTCTACAATACGGCTACTTTGCATATAATCCATCCCGAATCAATGTTGGGTCAGTGGATTGGCAACGGTGTGAGACACATGTGATTGTCAGCCCGTTGTACAACGTGTTTTCCGTTTCAGATGAACTTGACAGTCAGTTTTTATATTATTTTCTCAAAAGCAATATTGACCGACAAATGATACGGGCGAAAGCCGCAGGAAGCGTCCGGGATAATCTAAAACTGGATATGTTGCAAGAAATTACAATACCAGAATGTTCACTTAACGACCAGAGACGCTGTGCTGCCACTTTAGATAATCCACAGTATCTTATTGTGCTTCGTAAAAAGCAACTCAACGAACTGGACAACCTCATTAAAGCCCGATTTGTCGAGATGTTTGGTGACCCGAAAACTAATCCGACGGGATGGGATCGCTAGCGCCTTGACCATATCTGCGAAAATCTGGACAGTCGCAGAGTGCCGATTACAAGCACAGATCGTAAAGCGGGAATTTATCCATATTACGGAGCATCTGGCATAGTCGATTATGTTGAGGATTACATTTTCGATGAAGCCATTCTGCTCATATCCGAAGATGACGCGAACTTGGTAATGCGTTCAACGCCAATAGCGTTCTCGGTCAGCGGAAAACTGTGGGCAAATAACCCCGCTCATGTCATCCGTTTTGAATCGAAGGCTACGCAAAAATATATTGAAGTCTGTTTTGCACTAACAGATATTTCTGGAAGCATTACAGGAACGGCGCAGCCAAAGCAAAATCAAGCAAAACTGAATGCGATGCTGTTTTGCATCCCTCCGATGGAGCTGCAAGAGCGGTTCGCACCCTTCGTCGAACAGATCGACAAATCGAAAGTTATCGTGCAGAAGGCTTTGGATGAAGCCCAGGCCCTGTTTGACAGTCTGATGCAGGAGTATTTTGGATAAGGAGAAAAGACAATGGATGCTATGTACACACAACCTTTAATAGATATGGGCGTTTCACTTGCCGAATTGGCTGTAAAGGGAACCGCATCGGCAGTATCCAAAAAAGTGAGAGCTGCCAAAGAAATCAAAGAAGTTGAAAAACTTCGGACGACCTACGATGAGATTATCAACGAAATTCTTCTCGAACGAGAAGAAGCGGTAAGAATCGCACAGGCGTATAAGTCCGAACTAGAGCGAATTGTGATAAGCGATGATGATATTGTGCATCTACACAATACTGTTGCCCGACTTCTCGAAATCATCAAAGCCTTTCAGCTTGCAAGTGCATTGGTTAAAGGCGAAGATGAAATTGAAAAAGTTAAAAAGCAGGTTGAAAGCTATGAGCAGATCAAGGAACTGATCAGTGTGGACACGCTGAAAACAATGCAACTGCTTGGGTTCAACTATAAGGCTGCAATCGGTGAACCGCTGACCCAAATTTGTGCTAATGCAATTTCGAACATGGGCAGCAAAAGCAAAACCAATACACCCACACAGAAAAAACGCTAAAACAGAGAAAACCGAAGAGAGAGAAAGAGAGGGTTACACATGGATCCCAATACCGCTATGGAGACGATTGGTGCAGGAGCAACAGCTGCAACAAAATTAGGCGAAATCGTTGAAAAAGTGTTTGGCCCCCCGATGGACACGTAAACAGGCTGATGCTGATGCGTATGCTGATCAAAAAAAGCTCCAAACTATACGAGAGAATCCGGATATGGAAATTGTGTATGTTAACGGTCAATTCAATGCAAGAGAGTGTTCTCCGGAAGCACTTGCATATCGTGCCAGTCAGAGAATGTTTGCTGATGCCATACGTGAAGAAAACAATATCGAAAATGTATTAGAAGCGTCATCAAAAGAACTTCTACAAGTCGAAAGCGTATCCGATGAACCTGTAGATGATGATTGGATTACTCGCTTTTTCACCATTGTAAAAGATATAAGCGACAAAGAAATGCAGTATGTATGGGGAAAAATTTTGGCAGGGGAAATAGCTTCTCCAAAGAGTTTTTCCTTGAAAACATTAGAAATATTACGCAACATTAGTTCCAATGATGCGCAAGCATTTCAAAGATTGATTCCATTGATTGTCCGCTGTGGAGGAGTCCATTTTATTTCTTCAGAAAACGAGATTCTTACAAAATATGGATCGTCATTTTCTGATGTGCTTTTGCTTGACGAATGCGGTCTGGTTAACTCCAGTGGGATGTTATTATTGAATCTCCAAGTTTCTCAAAACAAAACGGAATATATTTTGGGCACACAAAGTTTAATTGCTATTCAGGGCTTAAAAGAAGAAACCGAGAAAGTACGTATCGGAATTCATTCTCTTACCAAAGCAGGCAAAGAACTTTATCGAATTCTTGCGCATTCGTCAAACGAACAATACATGAGTGATTTTACTCGGCAAATTTTTGAAAAGAATAAAAAGCATGCAAAGACATCTCTTCACAAGATGGTCATACCTATTCAGACTGCTGCGAGTGACCAATTGCAGTACACCAGGACGCCAATAGTTTCGTATAGCGAAGATGCCGCTGTTTAATAAGACGGAAAATTTGTCTGCAAATTATCAAAAGCAGAATATAGTTTTTGGGGTTACATCAATTCTCAAAACGGAGGGAACCGTTATGACATTAGGGTAAATGAATTCTAAACTGATAAAAGCGCAGGAGGCTGAGACGCACCTTGATCGTGTGTTGCTTTGCCGTGCGCTTTTAGAGGATGCTGTTGACTTTATTTACAGCAAGTCCGATGCTAAGAAGCCGTCCGAAGCCTCTCTGCTTAAGCTGATCGACAGCCCTGTCGTGACCGGTTATATCAATGATGCGGACACTGTAAACTCCCTCCGCTATGTCCGCGTTCTCGGCATGAACGCTTGGCACGGCAGAAGCGTCCGGAAAAAGGAATCCAAGCTTGCCCATGACAACAATGATAGATATCCGCACATACAGGGAGAAGGTCATTGATTATTTTGCAGAGCATTTGGATAGTGCCGTTATCGGAAAGATTCACAATCTGGAACCTATCCTCAATGCTGATTTATCCGAACTTGAACGCATTCTGTGGTATTAACTTGGAACAAAAGCCGAATATGAAGAAGCAATCGACATCGGCAATTTGGCAGCATTTGTACGTAGCCTGATCGGTCTAAGCCAAGAGGCGGTCAATGTTAAATTCTGTGACTACCTCAGCGGCAATCTGTTGAACTCTCAGTAGCAGGAGTTTGTTCGTACAATCATCAACTATGTCAGGGAGAACGGAGATGTCAAACTGGCCGATATGGTCAACTCCGAGCCGTTCAACAATTATGACCTGAACGAGATTTTTGAAATTAATTTGCCTGTGATGATTGCGCAGTGGTTCGGACGCTGCATGATGTGGTGCAAGCAGCGTAGTGCTGCTAAGAGATTATTTCAATAAATGATTGGAGGAGTATATGTTATGAAATATGGTTTTCTTTTTGGCGCAGGAGCCGAAGTTGGCTACGGACTACCATCTGGCGGTAAATTTGCTTTGGACATATTTAGACACGATGTTACAGAAAGCAAAAAAGCATTCAAAGAAATGCGAGATAATGTTGACAATACAACAAGATATGCATCATATTGGCTGCCTGACGGCTTCAGAGATAAAAATATTAGTTCATTTGGAAAGACCGTTTTTCAAAATATAATCAAAGATACTGTTGAGCATAACCGTGAAAACATAATCAAGAGAATCAACAATTTCGATGAAGTCGCAAAAAGTGAGGCATCAGCGATGAAAAAAGACAACGTTGACATTGATGCTCTTTTGGAAAAGCTAATCGGTAGAGAACTTGATAACGTTCATATGGGACAAACGATTTCTTTTATTGATGAATTCAAACAAGGAAATGATTTGTTTAATAGTTCCTATTTCTCAGCTTTACTGATGGTTTATAAAGATAAAACGATCATAACTGGTGAGCAACGAGTCGAATTCGGTAAAATATTGCTGTCAATCATTCAACTACATGTTGGTGCGCTAAGCGAGTCGTTATCCAGGAGGATTAACGATGGCTTGTTTGCCAAAAAAGACGATGATATAGACATTTTTGACGATATTGGTGAAATTATCCAGCTAAATTATTCGTCTTCTGGCTTAAGCGGAATGGAGTATCTTCTCGATCAGCGAGAAGCCGAAATATCTACGGAAGCTGGAAAATGTTTGCGTTTTGCACAGAAGATTATCGAAGCAATTTACGCTGTTGTTTTAGATTATAAAACTTTAATTGATGCGTATTGGCACTATCTTTACAGTCCTTCCACTGACTGGGCTAAATTCTGTAAAATTTGCATTTTTCTATTAAATGTCAGAGATTATATAACTAAAATGGCAGACAGTGCCAATCCTGAAGCAAAACATGGATACTACCATGTTTTGAAAGAATCAATAGACGAAAAGAAATTTGAAGTTAGTGCAGTTGCAACAACGAATTACAATCGTTTTATCAGCGAAATATTGTGCATAGAGGTAGCATTTTTAAATGGGTCTACGGAAATATGGTATGATCCATATCTAAATAGAATTGGGGCAAAGAGTGGATTGTCTACATCTGAGAACCATATTTTGGTTCCGTTGATGTTCACGCAGAGTGGTACAAAACCGATGACCTCCATAGAAATGTCTATGAAATATGTTGACACTTATACACAATGGAAATACTCGGATGGGGTTATTATAGTTGGATTTGGTTTCGGAACTGATGATGAGCATATTAACGGAATATTGAGAACATTAATCGATGTTGATAATAAATCAATCACAGTAGTGACCTTGGACAAACATCAGTCCGACGATGCAATTGCAAAAGATATCGCAAGAAAACTGAAAGTGACAAATGTATCAAATATTTCGATTATTCAAGTTGATACAAATGGACTTAATATCCAAAACAAGAAAATATGGACGGATTCTTTGAGTAGTCGATAATGAGCACAGCCCACCGATCATCACTGACCGGCGGGCTGTACCACGTTTATCCACTTTGATCCATCAATCGATATCTTGGCGTTCCTTGCACAGGCTGTTCCAAATCACCACCAAGCATCAATTGCGTATATTCCAGCGGCTTATTATAGATTAGTCAGTCCCATTCCGATTGCTGGTACATATTACCGGCAATCTCGTTTTCCGCGGCAATAGTGTCGATGGCGATCATGCTGCCGTCGGTGAATTTCAGTTCCACACAAGCAGTATCCATATTGAACGCACAAGAAATCAGCTTTTTCATATCAATACCTCTCCTAAATTGTGATCCCCGCTATGTACCGAACCTCTATCATATGCCCGATTGCAGTGCAGTCTGCACGGGTGTAGCTCGCAGTTCGTATGGTACTCATCTTTTTGGAAGTGTGGGATGTTTTACAGACGTGGGTTTGCCAGACATTTCTGTGACGTATTAAGTTAGTGACCACAGAAGATATGCCTTTATAGGGGGTATTCAGTTGTTGGAGGTGCGGGGGAGACTTTTCTTAATAGATAGTCACTTTCAGTTTTTAGCCGGTTTTGGTTTTGGTGCGGCTGCTTTCGGACACATACAGTGTCAGCAGATGGGTGACCAGCGCATCCACGCTGATCCCCTGCGCATCCGCTTCGGCTTGCAGGCTGTCATACAGATGCACCGGTATCCGCAATTCCGAACCCATGATAGCGGATCCACGCCCATCCGGTTCCAGCGCGAAGATTGCTTTGCGCAGCTCGTCGGCTTCCATTTGCGCATAGATGTCCAGCACATAATCGACCTTGGCGTGACCGATGATCTGGGCGATCGCTTTGGCGGGAATTTTCTTTTCACAAAGCCGGGTCACAAAGGTGTGGCGGCACACATGGCAGGCTAAGGTATCCACGCCGGACGCTTTCCGGATACGATCAACCAATCTTCGAGTAACGGTCGGGGTCACCGGAGCGAGTTTGGTATAATTAAAGATGTATTCGTTGATGTGTGCTTGCCGCCGGACAATAGCATTGGCGCGACTGGTCAAATACACCTTGCGGACACCGGCGGGCGTTTTTGCAGCAGATACAAAAATGCTGGGTTCCGCCGGATTGTATTTGTCCCATGTCAAATCCATCATTTCTCCTTTTCGCAAACCGGTTTCCAATAAAAAAATAATTAAGTGCCCTAATGGATCATGACTGCAAGCCATTTCGACAACTTCTTGTTGTTGGTGGGTAAGGGGTAAGACCTCTTTTGTAGGGGACAGGGGAATGGTGAGCTCGGCGGTTGGATCGACAGACAAAACATTTTGCCGGATGAGTGGACGAAATGCTTGCCGCAAGGTGGACCGGACTTTGGATAAAGTAGCTTTGCTATAAGACCTGTTTGATGCGGCAAGGTTTAATAATTGTTGCAAATCTATTTCGGTAATGGACTGGATAGGGGATTGGCTGCAAATATCATTCTCTATGATACGAATAGCAGATATGTATCCTTCGACTGTTTTGGGTTTGACTGCTTGCTGCTTGTATACGGCCAGCCATGTTTCTAGCCATTGGTTCAGTGTTTGCTGCGGATCTAAAGAATTGTTTTGAGTATTCATGATGTTCCTCCTCACTGTATGAAAAAAGCGTCAAAATGTGTCGAATTTGTATTTTACCGCAAAATTCGTTCAATATCAATACGAAAATGCGTACAAAAAGAAAACAGAGATAACCGCTTATACGGTTATCTCTGCAAATAAGAAAGCAACAACCACTGATTATAAGCTGGGTGATTGCTGCTGAATAGAAACAAGCGGACAAATCGTTGGATTTGTCCGCTTGTTTCCTAAACGTATTTTGTTTTGGAGTGGGTAGAATAAAAGCCTTATCTACCTCTTTGGTAAGCTGGGTCAGGATATCGTAGGTAGCACATAAACGCAAATGTGTTCAAACACCCTTAGACTTTTACTTCTTTTTGGGCTTTTGTCCACGCGTTTTTTTGATCCATCGTTCAAATGCGAAATCGGGTTCGGGACGCCAAAAAAGCAATCCAATTAAGATAACCCACACATCATCAAAGATCATGATGCCAGTTGCAATCTTTCCGCCAATGTTCCATGGTACCTTTATAAGGTATACGAATAAACAAGCAATTATGGCGACGGGATGAATGATCAACACAACAAAATAGAGTATACGCAGTATCTTCGGAATTTCTTCTTTATATCTGCTGTAGAACAGCCACTCCTTAAAGCTTTCTTGTCTTTTTCGCTTTTTATAGGCGCTATTGTTAAGTTGATACCTTTTTACACCATACAGGAAACCACGAATAAACATCAAGGCGAGAGCATAGGAACCGAGAATAACAAACATTTGACCTCCAAGGCTCATTGGTTACCTCCCACAGAAACACTGCGAACGCTTATATGATCACAACGGATGAATACAACAATATTGTAGGGGTAAAAAGCGATAAAGTCAACGATATTCCATTGCATATGTCGAAAATTGTGGCGATATACAATATTTTCTTTGGCTTCTTATACATTCCGACAGGATAGGACGCGCTGCGCATGGATAGCAAAACGGAGAAGATGGGTGATCATCTTCTCCGTTGGATATTATACCTTATAGAATGCTTTGTACCATTCAGCGAAACGGCGTAAGCCGGTTTGCAGACTGGTGTTTGGCTTAAAGCCGGTATCGTGTTCCAAAGCGGAAGTGTCAGCGTATGTGACCGGTACATCGCCCGGCTGCATTGGCACCAGCTGCTTGTGCGCCTCAAAATCATAATCGGCGGGCAGCACCTGTGCACGAATCAGTTCCTGTTGCAGAATGTCCACAAAGTCCAATAGATTTTCCGGCTGGTTGTTGCCGATGTTGTAGATGCGATAGGGAGGAACCGGCAAGCCATCGTCGCCGTTTTTCTTTTCGGGTGCGCGCTGCATCACGCGCTTGACGCCCTCCACAATATCGTCTACATAGGTGAAATCCCGTTTGCAGTTGCCGTAGTTGAAAATTTGAATGGTTTCGCCGCGCAGCAGCTTGTTGGTGAATCCAAAATAGGCCATATCCGGTCGCCCGGCGGGACCATACACAGTGAAAAACCGCAGCCCGGTCGAGGGGATGTTGTACAGCTTGGCATACGCATGCGCCAACAGCTCGTTACTCTTTTTGGTGGCGGCATACAGCGATACCGGGTTGTCCACCTTGTCCTCGGTGGAGTACGGCACTTTTTTGTTGGAGCCATACACCGACGAGGAAGAGGCATACACCAAATGCTCCACCGGATAGTGACGGCACGCCTCCAGAATATTGTAAAAGCCGATCAGGTTGGATTCGATGTACACATCCGGATGATCAATGGAGTAGCGCACACCGGCTTGCGCCGCCAGATTCACCACTATGTCAAAAGCATACTGCGCAAACAGCGATTCGATCAGCGCTTTGTCTGCCAGATTGCCCTCGGTAAATACCCAGCGGCTGTTTGGCGTGGCAGCCGCCCGCTTTTCAATTTCCGCCAAGCGGTAATCTTTCAACGATACGTCGTAGTAATCGTTGCGGTTATCCAGCCCGACCACGCAAGCCGGCTCGGCTGTGTGCAGCAATTCCATAACCAGATTGGCACCGATAAATCCGGCAGCGCCGGTGACCAATATCGTTTTGCCTTTTAACTCCACATTTGGTGTAATCATTGGATGACCCCCTTATAGGTGTGTTGAATGTGATGGTAGCTTTCCAAATTGCCGATGTCATACCGGTTTCCCGGCATTTCCATCGCGTGCACCGGCACCCTCTGGCACAGCCAGGCGATGAAACTGCCCGGTGCATCGGTACTGCATCCGGCGGCAATGCCCTCGGCGACGCGCGCAGTATCCTCCTTGGTGTAATAATAAAACGGCGGGCAGCACCAGTGAGTCGCGGGGGTAGGGGACTTTTCGGTCATATTCACCACACGGTCGTGTTCGTCCACCGTCAACACACCGCATTTTTGCAGCTTTGCTTCGGATGGCTCCCAGTACCGCATCACGCAGGAGGTTTGCTTTTGCCGGCAATAGCGAACAAAAGCGGTGAGGCTAAAGTCCAACACATTATCCCCGGCAATCACCAACAAATCCTCCTGCAGCTGTCGGCTGTCGATGGCAAATTGGATATCCTTGACCGCCCCTAAGCGGGTATCGTTGGTGCTGGTGCCATCGTCCAGCACCGTGATGCGATAGGGCTTTGTTTGCGCCCACTGTTCAAAGTGGTGGGCGTATTTGTGGTTGGAGATCACGATGTATTCGTCCACTATGCCGGCGGTTTCGATATCGTCCAGCAGCCAGTCCAAAATGGTTTTATCCCGCACCTTCAGCAAGGGCTTGGGAAAGTTTTCGGTCAACGGATACAGACGGGTGGCATATCCCGCCGCCAATATCAAGCATTTCATAAGGTCACCCCATTGGCTGTATGACAAATGTGGGCGCTGTATTTGTCCGCCAGATGCGGAAATGCGTCCAGATATTCCGCTCGCACAGCCTGCAGGATCGCTTCCTCATATGCCGGATCGATCAGCGCCATGCAGCAGCCCTTGAATCCGGCACCGGAAAAGCGACCGCCGTAAATCCCCTTGGTATGCGTCATGATCTCGTACAGCTTGACCAGCTCCGGCGAACCGGTTTCCCAGTTTTCGATGGAGGATTTGCCGCTGGCAAAGCACAGTCGACCAAATTCTTCGATATCGCCCTGCCGCCACGCTTCGGCGCCGCGCTGTACCCGATCAAATTCGGTGTACCAATGTTCGGCGCGCTTGGCCCAGCTTGCGGGGAGCTTGTCCCTGTATTGTGCATATACCTCATACGGAACATCGCGTAGGTTGGTGTCCTCGAATTTTCCATATTCCAACCCGGCAAAGGCTTTCAGCGCGTAGGCAGCCGAGCGACATTCGTCCACCCGCATATTAAATTTCGATCCCGCCAACGACCGATCCAGTCCGCTGAAAAAGATGGCGATTTCATACGGCTTTATATGGGGGCTCTGCGGAATCAACTCGTAGGTGTCGTCCTGCAAATCCATATATAGCAGCTGCTCTTTTCGGCAATACACTTCACAGCTTTGATCCAGCTTGCCGCAGGAAACGCCAACATAATGATTTTCCGCTTCTTTGGAGATTTCGATCAGCTCGGCAGGGCTTAAAACAATGTGGTTTAATTTGCAAAGCGCAGACAAAAAGGTGATGATAACCGCGGCAGAAGAGGATAGCCCGCCAATGGGCAATTCGCCGTCAATAATGGCGCAAAGCCCCACTCGCAGCGGATAACGGCTGCTGAGCGCAATGGTTGCACCGCGCAAATGATCCGCCCAATCATCCTGCTTTTCGGGGGGCGTGCTGGCTACATGCCATTGCGCCCGCTTAGGAAATTGCAGCGAGGCGATCTCGATTACGCCGTTCATCTTGGGGCCGTAAGCAATGTGAATTCCTTTGTCAATCGCGAATCCGGTGATTTTTCCCAGCTGGTGGTCCGAATGCGCGCCGATAGGGCAAACGCGATACGGGGTGAATTCCGTGTGCTCCGGCAGCTTTTTATAGGTGTTTTCAAACGCGTGCACCGCGTGTGTATAAGCGCTGTTTTCCGAATAACGCGGGGCAGAGGCCGCTTGCAGCACCTCGTGTTTCTGCTGCTGCGCGTAAGCGGCGGTGCGCCCGTCCAGCGGCTTGGGGGCGTTGTCCGGAATCAACCAGAGCTTGCCCTCTTTTTTGGCACCGATAATCTTCCCGTTCCGGCATAAAGCGGTGACCCGCCGCTCCAACAGGCTCCATTTTTCGGCGGCTTCGTGTACGGTTATGTAGGCCATTCCGTTACCTCCAAACAATCATATAACGCGACATAAATAGCAGTATGGTTATTACAGTAGCACATACAGCACTGTTTGTCAATTTGTAATTTGACAAATATATACTTTTGTCGGCATATGATTGCACCATTCAAACCACAGAAGAAGCGCTCTGCCGTGGAATCCTATGTATAAACCGAAAAGGAGAAGGCTCATTTTTCACGCAAAATTGCATAAAAAACCACCTAAAACCGAGCGGCAAACGGTTGTTTTGCTTGACGCATTTGCACTTTTGTGATATCCTAATCTATATATGTATCTTCCTATTATAGTGGCTTTTATTATGCGGTGTTGTATAGGGGTGCAACCGTGTGGCTTAGCCACTTTTGAAGCCTGTTTTTAAGATGATCTGCGTAAAAGGGGAAAGAACGATGGCGTTTCAGGCGTTTGATCAGTTTCATAAATTTGAAAATAAAATTTGGTTGTCATCTCCGACCATGCATGGTGACGAGCAGCATTGGGTGGACGAGGCTATTCGCACCAATTGGGTCAGCACCGTGGGTGAAAACATCAATGAGGTGGAGCGGCTTGCTGCTGAAAAAATAGGCTGCGAGCAGGCGGTGGCGTTGTCGTGCGGAACAGCGGCACTGCATTTGGCGATTCGCCTTTGCGGAGAACAGCTCTATGGGCAGCCGAAAGCCGGTCGTGGGTCGCTGGAAGGGCATAAAGTTTTTTGCTCGGATATGACCTTTGATGCCACGGTCAATCCCGTTGCCTATGAGGGCGGCGAAGCGGTGTTTATCGATACCGAGCGCGATACGTGGAATATGGATCCGGTGGCGCTGGAAAAAGCGTTTGAGCTGTATCCAGATGTTCGCCTGGTGGTGATCGCGCACTTGTATGGGACACCCGGTAAGATTGCAGAGCTGCAGGCTGTATGTGCCAAACATAATGCTTTGATCGTAGAGGATGCGGCAGAATCTTTTGGTGCTTCATATAAAGGGGTGCAGACCGGGCGGTTTGGGACCATCGGCACGATTTCTTTCAACGGCAACAAGATTATTACCGGTTCCTCCGGTGGTATGTTGTTGACTGACTCGGAAAAAGACGCGCATAAGGCTAGAAAATGGTCCACTCAAAGCCGGGAGGCGGCTGCATGGTATCAGCACGAAGAGCTTGGCTATAACTATCGTATGTCCAACATTATCGCCGGTGTGGTGCGTGGACAGATGCCTTATCTGGAAGAGCATATTGCCCAGAAAAAAGCCATCTACGAGCGATATAAAGAGGGCTTCAAAGATCTTCCTGTAACGATGAATCCTTATGACGAAACCAATTCGATGCCAAATTTCTGGCTCTCCTGTCTGTTGGTTGATGAGAAAGCCATGTGCCGTCAGGTGCGCGATGATCATGAGGCTGTGTACATACAAGAACGCGGCAAATCCTGCCCGACGGAGATTTTGGAAACACTGGCCCATTTTAATGCCGAGGGACGCCCTATCTGGAAGCCGATGCATATGCAGCCGGTATATATGAATCATGCCTTTGTGACCGCTGAGGGAAGTGGTCGGGGCAATACCAACGCGTATATCGCCGGAGAGGGACAGGATGTCGGCAAGGATATTTTTGCCCGCGGCTTGTGTCTGCCCAGCGATAATAAGATGACACCAGCCCAGCAGGGTGTTATCATTGAGATGGTCAAAAAATGCTTTGAGTGATGGGGGAAGATCATGCAGCAGACATCTGTCAACGATGCACAGGTTCAAATCCAGTGGGAGAGAAAACGTAGCTTCTACGAGATGTTTGTGAAACGCTTTTTAGATATTATCTGTTCCTTGGCAGCAATTGTTGTGTTCGGTTGGCTTTATCTTGTGGTGGCGGTATTGGTCCGAGCGAAACTCGGCTCGCCGGTGCTATTTAAGCAACCCCGTCCTGGAAAAATTGATCCGAAAACAGGACAGGAAAAAATCTTCTATATGTATAAGTTCCGCACTATGTCTAATGAACGGGACGAAAACGGGAATCTGCTACCGGATGAGATTCGATTGGGAAAGTTCGGAAAAGCATTACGAGCAACATCGCTGGATGAATTGCCGGAAGCTTTTAATATTCTCAAAGGGGATATGTCTATTATAGGTCCTCGCCCCCAATTGGTGCGGGATATGGTTTTTATGACGGAGAAGCAGAGGATGCGTCATGTGGTTAGGCCGGGTTTGAGTGGACTTGCACAGACCCGAGGCCGAAATGCCCTTAGTTGGGACGGTAAATTGGATGCGGATATTGAATATATTCAACACGTTTCCTTCTGGGGCGATATAAAGATTATTAGTAACACCGTTAAGCAGGTTTTTTTTCATCAAAAAGGTATGGAAGACAGCAACACCGATGAAGTGGATATTACTGATGACTTTGGGGATTACTTGCTGAAGAACGGGAGAGTGACCCAGGCAGAGTATGAGCAGAAACAGATAGAGGCGAAGGCACGGTTGAATGTGAAAGTGAGGACGACGGTATGACCTGTTACCCAGCATTTTCTGTGTCTATGTGCGTATATGGTGGGGACGATCCGCGTTTTTTTGATGATGCTATTGCGAGCATTGTTGAACAGACGGTTCAGCCCAATGAAATTGTGTTGACAGTGGACGGCCCCGTTCCAGAGATTACCGAGAAAGTTATTCAGAAATATAGAGAACAGCTTGCACAGACGGATATTGTGTTTAAGGTTGTATATCTTGCCAAAAATATGGGACACGGGGAAGCCCGCCGAATCTGTTTGGACAATTGCTCTCACGAGTTGATTGCTTTGATGGATGCGGATGATCTGTCTGTGCCAGATCGTTTTGAAAAGCAGTTGGCGGTATTTGTCCGAAACCCGGCTTTTTCTATTGTAGGCGGCAATATTCAGGAATTTATTGATGTTCCCGAAAACTGCGTGGGTAAGCGTGTCGTACCGATGGCGGATGCGGATATCAAAACCTATATGCAGAAGCGTTGCCCGATGAATCAGGTAACGGTTATGTTTCGGAAAGCAGATGTGATTGCGGTTGGCGGATATATCGATTGGTTTTGTGAAGAAGACTATTACCTTTGGTTGCGGCTGGCATTGGCTGGGAAGCAGTTTGCCAATGTTCCGGAAAATATGGTGAATGTTCGGGTGGGCGATGAAATGTATAGTCGCCGCGGGGGATGGAAGTATTTTTGTAGCGAAGCAAAGTTGCAAAGGTTTATGTTAAAAAAAGAAATGATTAGTTTTCCAAGATTTATGATCAATGTGCTACAACGCTTTATATTGCAGGTGTTGCTCCCTAATGAATTAAGAAAACTTGTGTTTCAACAATTTGCAAGAGAAAATTAAAGAAGGTGCGATATGAGTGACTTTCAACAGTTTACCCAAAGACTAAAATTTGTAAAAATGTCGGATATAGTAGCCGTCATTCCTATGTGCATGGGGTATATTATATCCTTGCCATTTAGGTTGTTCCATAGAAATATTTGGCTTATATGTGAGAGAAAGAACGAAGCACGGGACAATGGATATTGGTTTTTTCGATATATGTGCAAAAATCATCCGGGAATCGAATCTGTTTATGCTATTGAAAAAAAAAGCGTCGACTATCCAAAGGTAGAAAAACTTGGAAAGACAATACAGTTTGGATCGTTACGGCACTGGATATACTATTTTGCAGCCAAGAAAAATATTAGTTCGCAAAAAGAAGGAAAACCCAATGCGGCATTATGCTATATACTAGAAGTGTACTGTGGGGCACGCAAGAATAGAATTTATTTAAAGCATGGCATTATTAAAGATGCACAGCGGTGGATATTTAATGATGTATCGAAAATAAGTATGATATGTTGTGCAGCGAAAAGGGAACAGGAGTTTATTCAAGAGAAATTTGGATACAACAAATCCGATGTGAAGCTTGTAGGACTATGTCGATTTGACAATTTACTATCTACACACACGGTTAAAAAGCAGATTCTTATTATGCCAACCATGAGGGAGTGGCTAAGGACGATATCATCTGATACATTGTTGTATGAAAGCAGTAATGATTTCTGCCGTTCAGAGTATTTCATTACGTGGAGCAGACTGTTAAACAGTGAAAGGCTGCATTCATTGTTAACGAAAAATGATATCGACTTATTGTTTTATCCTCATCCGGCTATGCAGAAGTATGTTGAGCAATTCAATATCAATTGTGATCATGTCCTTGTTGCTTCCGCTCAAGAATATGATATGCAGAAGCTGCTTATGGAGTCAGCAATTCTTGTCACAGATTATTCCAGTATATACTTTGACTTTGCATATATGAGAAAACCGCTTGTATATTATCAGTTTGATTATGAAAAATACCGTAAGGGGCAGTATCAAGAAGGGTACTTCTCATACAAAAGAGATGGCTTTGGACCAGTAGTGGAGATAGAAGAAGATTTGCTCGATGAATTAGAGAGTATTATAAAAAACAATTTTAAAATGGCACCTCAGTATAGGGAAAAAGTAGATGGGTTCTTTGCGTTTCATGATGCCAATAACTGCGAGAGAACGTTTCGTGCAATTGCCAATCAGAAATATGGAGCGTAATATATGAACGAAAAATATAGAATTTTGATTATAAGTAACGAATGTCTGTCAACTTCCTCATCGAATGGTAGAACACTTAGAAATTTTTTGCTTGGATGGCCGAAAGAATGTATAGCACAATTTTTTTTAAAGAGTGCTGAACCAGATTATGATGTGTGTGAGAACTATTTTCATATTACTGATAAACAGGCTATAAGAGCTTTTTTGGGAAAAAAATCGGAAATAATTGTTGGAGAGAAAGTTGTTTCACATTCCAAAGATGATTTATCCGGAAGTACTCCTTCTAAAAGAAATGCATTGACGATGTTTATTAGAGATGTCATATGGGAAAGCGGACGCTGGAAAGGGAAGGTTTTTAATCAATGGTTAGATGAGTATAACCCAGAACTCATATTATTACAAGCGGGAGATAATGGGTTCACCCTAAAGCTTGCTAGAGATATTTCTATAAAACGTAATATCCCGCTGGTTATTTATAATAGTGAAAATTTTTACTTTAAAAAATATGATTATTTTAGATCATCGGGTGTTCCGCATTTGTTTTACCCTGTGTATAGAAAACACTTTTGCCATCAATTTGAAAAAACAATAAAAATTGCAAATAAAAGTATATATATTTGTGATATGCTTCAAAATGATTATGATCAGGCGTTTGGTTATCCGTCAGAAACAATTTATACCGCGACCGAAATGACCAAAAGAAAGGATTCTGATAGTAAGCAGAAATTTACGGTTTCTTATTTAGGAAATTTTGGAGTTGGTCGTTATGAAACACTTGTAGAAATAGCAGATGTTTTACAGACAATTTCATCAGATTGCTTTTTGGATGTATATGGTAAGATACCAAATGATATTGTCAGAGAAGCGTTTGACAAATGCACGGGCATTCGCTATAAGGGGTTTGTGTCATATGAAGAATGTGTACATATTATGCATCATAGTGATTTGCTGATACATGCAGAAAATTTCTCTCCATTTTTCAGAGAGGGGTTAAAACGCGCATTTTCAACTAAACTGGCTGACTCACTTGCAAGTGGAACTTGTTTTTTGCTGTATGCGCCTGAGGAAATAGCGTGTTCTCAGTATTTGATAAAAAATAATGCGGCATATGTAGCAACATCGAAAAAAGAACTTAGAGATACTTTGAAGCTCTTATACGAACATCCCGGGGCACGGCAAGTTCATATTGATGAGGCTTGTAAATTGATTGCCCACAATCATGATGCTGATAAGAACTCAAAGCGATTTCAAAGAATACTAATAGACGAGGCTCAAAACGGAAAAAGAGGGACAGATATATGAGCGCGACGAGAATAATAAAGCAGGTAACAAAGAATCCAAGAATGTTATTTGCGTATTTAAATGCAACAGGGTTATTGAATTCTGTATCCGACGAGAAAATTATCAAGTTATTATGGTGGGTACGATTTGGGGAAAAATTAAATGTTGATAGTCCCAAAACCTTTAATGAAAAGATACAATGGCTTAAAATGTATAACCATGATCCGAAATTAACAATGTTAGTAGATAAATATGCTGTGCGAGAATATATTAAAGGTATTCTTGGCGAAGAGCATCTTATTCCATTGTATGGTGTATGGAGTGATCCCGAGCAGATTGATTTTGAGGAGCTTCCTGACCAATTTGTGCTAAAATGTAATCACAATGCAGGGGTTGGTTTATGTATTTGCCGAGATAAAAAGAAACTGGATTTTCAACATGTGAAACATGAACTGCAAAAAGGCCTTAATAATAATTTCTATTATTCAAGTCGTGAATGGGCATATAAAAATGTTCCTCGAAAAATAATATGCGAAAAATATATGGAGGATGATTCTAAAAAGGGGCTGCGGGACTATAAGTTCTTTTGTTTTAATGGGAAGGCAAAATTTGTGTATCTTTCAGAAGGATTGGAAAATCATAAAACAGCTAACATTTCGTTTTATGATTTAAAAGGAAATGAAATGCCTTTTAGAAGAAAGGATTATGAACCGTTTTCAAAAAAGCCAGTTTTCCCCCCAAATTTTAATGACTTGATTGCAGCAGCTAATCTTTTAGCTGAAAATTTGAATTTACCTTTTGTAAGAATTGATTTATATTCGATTGCCAATCAAGTATATTTTTCTGAAATTACGTGTTATCCAAATTCAGGCTACATTCCGTTTGACCCAGAAATGTGGGATGCCGAAATTGGGAAGTGGATAGATCTAAGTTCACTTAAATTATCATATAAATGAAATTGAAATTACATGGTTATGTGCTTTTCTTTTAGAGGAGAGGAAAGAATTTGGTGCAAAAAAAAAATAAAGGTCGCTTGTTTGCAATAATAATTTTTGGAATCACCTCAACATTATATATTTTGAGTCAGCCATGTCCCAGTTATTATAATTGGTTGTGCTTGATTCCATTGACATATACCATCGTTAATATTGCTTTTGGGTTCATATATTCTGATAAAAGTATCTTTAATATTTTTGCAACAATGTTTAACGGAATTATGTTTTTAAGAGCCGTTATTATGCCCGTTTTACTTGCTGCTGGTGGGTATGTCACTTCCAAAACTGTGAATATTGAGATAAATATGCCGCGTGCAATACTATTGTTTTGCTACGAAATGTTTTTTGAATATATTGCGGTAAAAATAATGACAACTAATCGGCCTCTTTTGCTAGATGATGATGTCGAAGGTAAAATTGATTTATCACATAATTATTTTTCGGTTATTGCTCTGTTGAGTGTGGGCTGCTTGTTGTGCCTTGCTCTAGCGCCTATGGCGGTAGGCTATTACAGAACAATTTTTGGAATAACGGATTTTGAGTATACTGGTTTTGATAGTAGAGATTTAATCAGTGAATATGCAACAAGTTTACCCAGAAAGTTTGGGTTGATCACATTTAGATATTTTGCAAATGTGTTAAGAGTTGTTCTTCCAGGAATAATAATTATAGTTTTACGGAGAAAAAATGTTTCCAAAAACACTGCGAGAATAGTGACGGTTCTCTGTATTTTTGTGGCAGACTTTTTGTTGGTTGATGACACCATTGCTACAAGCCTAGTTAATGCTCTTATTACTTTGTTGTTTTACAATAAGATGTTTAGCAATCCCAAAAGGTTAATTTACTATTTTTTGTACGCTATGCTAGGAATTATAGCGTACTTTACCTTGCGGATCACATTAACAAATGCTATGTCTAATAATGTAGGCGTGGGTATTGTTACACGAATTTCAAATATTTTGCAAGCTTATTTTTGCGGGATAAATAATATTTCGGCAGGATTAAATTTATACACATCATCATTATTTGAAACATACAAATATGCAATTTATGAGGTTTTAAAAGGAATTCCTTATGCGTCAACAATTTTTGGGTTGGATAGCACAAATATTGCCACTCTTTTCAATAGCGTTAACCACTGTACGGGTCAAATTGTGCCAACGCTTGCAAGTGGAACGCTATACCTAACTTGGCTTTTCGCACCATTATATTGTGTGTTGTTTCTTTATATAAGCTACAAATCCGCATGGAGTACTCAAACAAGCCAAAAGCCACTTGGAATATTGGCGTCAATTACAATAAGCGTTTATGCTATGATGGGAATATCTATGTATTCGCCAGAGGCCACATGGGCGTTCATCTTTTGTATTGGTGTGCCGATCAAAATTTTGTCTATTTTATTTGAGAAAGATCGTTTTGATAAAAGAGCAAAGAGATATAAAATAAATGTACTGTAGGAGAATGCTGTATGAAAATACTATGGGTATCATCTCGACTTATTGGACCTGCAGCGATGATTGCATCTACAGATTATAGTGGAACAAGTGGTGGGTGGATACAAAGCGAGTATGATGTGCTGACACACGACAATTATCAAATGTTTTATCTTTGTGGAACCAGAGATCGCTTGACAAATGCGTATGAACACAAAAAGGCCATTGATGGTGAAGTGTTTTTAGTCGAATTGCCGCGTATATCAAATGGGATAACCCCATCCTCAAAATTGGTCCAAACTATTGCTAGCATAATAGAACGTATTCAACCGGATTTAATACATTTGTGGGGGACAGAAACTTGTGTCCAAGATGCAGTAATACGTGCAGCACAAGGATATCCTGTGGTTGTTTTTATACAGGGATTAATAGGTGTCCATACCAGATATTATGGCGGATATATGCGTGCTATGAACCGTGACTATGAATCTATGGCATCTATTCGACAAAAAGTTATTCGATGGACGAGAAGATTGCTGTTTAAAAGGCAGGCAAAGATTGAAACGGAAATTATTAAAAAGGCAAAAAATATCATTGTCGATAGTGATTTTGCAAGAGCGTATTGTTCCACACTTAATGAGAAAATAAATTTTTATGAACGCCACCTAAATGCCAGTAACATTTTTAGACAAACAGAATGGAATGCCGATCAAATAGAACCGTTCAGCGTATTCACTGTCTTTGGAGGATCGCCTGATAAAGGGTTACACCAGCTTATTAAAGCAATATTCTTAGTGAAAAAGAAATATAAAAATGTTAAAGTTTATATTCCAGGTCCGTTTAGGATTACAGAAGAAGGAAATTTACTAATTACTAAAAGGTCATCAGCTTACGAAAAATGGTTGGATAACTATATTAGAACGCATGATTTGTTGAGCAATGTTTTTTTTGTTGGAGCACAATCTCCAAAGGGAATGTCAGAGTATATAACGAAATGTCATGTTTATGTAAATCCATCCTGTATGGAGGTTCATGCCTTGTCACTTAGAGAAGCAATGACCGCAGGGGCTCCGGTTATTTCTTCACTTTGTGGAAGTGTTGCAGAATTTATTCATTATGGAGTAGATGGGTTTATTTATCGATACGAGGAATTTGAAATGCTAGCGCTTTTGATTGAAAAAGTGTTTTCGAATAAAGATTTGGCTATCACGCTGGGAAAAAATGCTCGTGTTAATATGGAACAGCTGTATTTAGAAAGTCAAAAGAACACACTGGAGGATATATATAGACAAATAGTAGGTTAGTATTATGAAAATTCGGTCAAAATTTTTAAAAAATACTTCGTGGATTTTTTTCGGAAATGTAGTGCATGCTGTACTTCAATATGTAATTAATATAATTTGCGCGAGAGCATTTGGCGCGAATGACTATGGACTAATAAATTATGCAGCATCATTGATTGCGTTTTTTACATCGATAGGTACTCTTGGATTTAATGGGATTATTACCAAGAAATTTGCAGAAAACGAGGAAAATGCTGGTACATATCTTGGCACAGGTATTATGGCAAGGTTGTTTTTTTCGGTGTTTTCTATTGTGGCCTTACAGGTGATTGTTAAGAGCGCTAATGGAACTGAGCCGGAATTACAGATTATTGTTTTTTGTCAATCCTTACAGATTTTGTTTGGGACGGCAGATCTGATTGTGTATTGGTTTAGGTTTAAAAGCGAGGCGAAAACGGTCGCACTAATAAGGTTGTTTTCGTTTTTTATTGCTTCTGTCTGGAAAATAGTATCAATTATTATTTTAAACAATATAGTGCTTTATGTTGTGGGTGTAGCATTGGAAACAGCGTTGTTTTCGGTTCTGCTAGTATGGTTTTTTCATAAGGAATATCATAAATATAAATTTTCGTTTGATGTGAACACGTTGAAAAACATGTTGAAAATTTCCTACCCGTTTATTTTTTCAGCAATTTTGGCAACGGTTTATGGTCAAACAGATAAAATTATGATAAAAAGCATGCTTGATAATAATGCTGTGGCAATGTATTCGGTTTCACAAACACTGGCAGGTGTTATAGCTATTATACCAACGGCACTTATTGAGGGGTTTAGACCTGACATAATGACCTATAAAATAAAAGATGAAACTATGTATCGGATACGCTTAAAACAACTGTATGGGATAGTGTTTTGGCTATGCATGATATATGGATTGTTTATAACCTTATTGGCTCGCCCGGTTGTTCTATTGCTGTATGGCAATGCATATATAGGTGCCGTACCGTCTCTTTCACTAATAGTGTGGTATACTTCATTTTCTTATTTTGGAGCGATCAACAATTTGTATATGGTTGCAGAGAATAAAACTGTATGGGTTCAGGTTACTGCTCTTACGGGGGCGGCTTTAAATATTGGCTTAAATTTTTTTATGATTCCGTCTGGGGGAATCGTGGGGGCAGCAGCGGCATCTTTAATCACACAAATTGTTACCAATTTTGTAGCTTTGTACTGTATTAAGCCTTTAAGAGAAAATTTTTATATTATGGTTCAGGGCATTATACTTCAGGGGTTTAAGGGAATGGGTATAAAATCATTAATTAGGAGAAAATAAACATTCTAAAATCCAAAAAATAATCGCCCGTATTTAGGATTAAAACAGAGGATGTGTTCATATGTCACTATTCAAAAACAAAACTTTACTTATCACCGGTGGGACCGGGTCGTTTGGCAATGCGGTGCTGAACCGTTTCCTGCGCACGGATATTGGCGAAATTCGCATCTTTTCGCGGGACGAGAAGAAGCAGGATGATATGCGTCACGAATTCCAGGCGAAGATGCCGGAGGTCGCGGACAAAATCAAATTCTACATCGGTGATGTACGGTCGTTGGAATCCTGCCGCGGCGCGATGCACGGGGTGGATTATATTTTTCATGCAGCGGCGCTGAAGCAGGTACCATCCTGCGAATTCTTCCCGATGGAGGCGGTGCGCACCAATGTGATCGGTACCGACAATGTGCTGACTGCCGCCATTGAAGAGGGGGTGGACAGTGTGATCTGTCTGTCCACCGATAAAGCGGCGTACCCTATCAACGCGATGGGCATTACCAAAGCCATCGAGGAAAAAGTGGCTGTCGCCAAGTCGCGCAACTCCGGCAAAACCAAAATTTGCTGCACTCGTTACGGCAACGTGATGTGCTCGCGCGGATCGGTGATTCCGCTGTGGATCGACCAGATCAAAAGCGGCAATCCCATCACGCTGACCGAGCCGACCATGACCCGCTTTATCATGTCGCTGGAGGAAGCGGTGGATCTGGTGTTGTTCGCGTTTGAACACGGCGAAAACGGTGATCTGCTGATTCAAAAAGCGCCCGCCTGCACCATCCAGACGCAGGCGGAGGCGGTGTGTGAGCTGTTCGGCGGCAAAAAAGAAGACATCAAGGTGATCGGTATCCGCCACGGCGAGAAGATGTACGAAACACTGCTCACCAACGAAGAGTGCGCTAAAGCTGTTGATATGGGCAATTTCTACCGCGTGCCGGCGGACAACCGCGGTCTCAACTACGACAAGTATTTCAAAGAGGGCGACGAAACCCGCAACACGCTGACCGAGTTTAACTCCAACAACACGCGGATTTTGAATGTAGAGGAAACCAAAGAGAAAATCGCGGCGCTGACCTATATTCAGGAGCGCCTCGCCGAGGAGCGATAACCATGTTTGAAAATGTGAAATGGCAGGAAAATGGCAAGCTGAAGCTGTTGATTATCGTCGGTACGCGGCCCGAGATCATCCGGTTGGCGGCGGTGATCACCAAGTGCCGCCGGTATTTTGATGTCATCCTGGCGCACACCGGACAGAATTACGATTATAATCTGAACGGCGTGTTTTTCAAGGATTTGAAACTCGCCGATCCGGAGGTGTATCTGGAAGCGGTGGGCAGCAATCTCGGCGAGACCTGCGGCAACATCATTGCCAAATCCTACACGCTGATGGCAGAAATTCAGCCGGATGCGGTGCTGGTGCTGGGGGATACCAACAGCTGTCTGTCGGTGATCGGTGCCAAGCGGCTGCATATCCCGATCTTTCATATGGAGGCGGGCAACCGCTGCAAGGACGAGTGCCTGCCGGAGGAAACCAACCGTCGCATTGTGGATATCATTTCGGATGTAAATATGGCATACAGCGAGCACGCCCGCCGGTATCTGGCGGATTGCGGCTTGCCGAAGGAGCGTACTTATGTGACCGGCTCGCCGATGGCGGAAGTGCTGCACAACAATCTGGCGGAAATCGAGGCCAGCGACATTCATACGCGGCTGGGGCTGACAAAAGGGCGCTACATTCTGCTGTCTGCCCATCGCGAGGAGAATATCGACACCGAGCAAAATTTCACCTCATTGTTTTCCGCTATCAACAAAATGGCAGAAAAATACGATATGCCGATCTTGTATTCCTGCCACCCGCGTTCGCGCAAACGGCTGGAGCAATCCGGCTTCCCGCTGGACAAGCGGGTGATCCGTCACGAACCGCTGGGGTTCCACGATTATAACTGTTTGCAGATGAACGCGTTTTGTGTGGTATCGGACAGCGGCACGTTGCCGGAAGAGAGCAGCTTTTTCACCTCGATCGGGCATCCGTTCCCGGCGGTGTGTATTCGCACCTCCACCGAGCGGCCGGAAGCGCTGGACAAAGCGTGCTTCATCCTGTCCGGCATTGACGAAAAAGGCTTGCTGCAATCGGTGGACACGGCGGTGGAAATGAACGCGAACGGCGATTACGGTATTCCGGTGCCGGATTATATCGAGGAAAATGTGTCTTCCAAAGTGGTGAAGATCATCCAAAGCTACACCGGTGTGGTCAACAAGATGGTTTGGAGAAAAGCATGATCTCGCTGACGAACGAGCAGCGCTTGCTGCTGGATCTGCTGGCGGGGGAGATCAGCGCGCAGCAGCGCTCGTACAGCGAACAACAGCTGCGCGATATCGATTGGGACGCGCTGCTGCGGGAAGCAAAGGCGCAGGCGGTGCCGCTGATGGCGGCCGAGGCGCTGCAGCCGTACAAGCGGCATATTCCCGACTATACGCCATGGAAAATGGCGATCGCCGGTGCGACGACCGCCAATATCCAAACTGCGTATGCCGAACAGGAGCTGGGCGTGCTGATGGGGGAGCGACCGTTTTTCATCCTAAAGGGGATGGCGGCGGCTGCCTATTATCCCCACCCGCAGCAGCGGATGCTGGGCGATGTGGATTTTTTGATCGACCCGTCGCAGCAGAAGGAGATTACCCACCTGCTGGAGCAGCATGGCTACCAGAACTGGCATGTGGATCATATCTGCCATGTGGTGTTCCGCAAAGGGAATGCGCATCTCGAAATGCATTTTGAGATTGCCGGCATCCCCTATGGGGCACCGGGCGAGCGGGTGCGCACCTTTATGCAAAACGCGGTGCAGCACCGCCATACCGCCTCGTTTGACGGCTGGACCTTTCCTGCGCCGGACGATATGTACCACGGCGTGGTCATTTTGCTGCATATGCAGCATCATATGCTGGGCGAAGGCTTGGGCTTGCGCCATTTATGTGACTGGGCGTGCTATCTGCAGCAAACGCACGAGGACGCATTTTGGGAGCCGCTTTTGGCGCTGTTTGCAGACATCGGGCTGCTTTGCTATGCCAAAGTAATCACCAAGACCTGTGCCCGCTATCTGGGCTGCGTTTGCCCGACATGGGCGGAGGATGCGGACGAGGTGCTGTGTGACGATGTGATGAACGATGTGCTGACCGGCGGCAATTTCGGGCGCAAGGATGATGCCCGCGCTAAAAGCGGAATGATGATTTCCGATCACGGCAAAACCGGCACCCGCCGCGGCAAGGTCGCCAATCTGTTTACCACGCTGCATCAGTCAACCGCCGCTCGCTATCCCGCCGTCAGGAAATGCCCGCTGCTGTATCCGTTTTTGGACGGATGGCGGGTGATGCTATATCTGGGACGGACTGTGACCGGCAAACGCACCTCTCTCCGCAAAATGATGCCGCTGGCGCAGCAGCGCAAAAGCGTATACGATCGACTGCATATTTTTGAAATACAGGAAGAGGAACAAAAGCCATGAACATATTGGTCACAGGGGCAAAAGGATTTGTCGGACGCAATTTGGTGGAAAATCTGAAAAATATTCGCGATGGCAAAAACCGCACCCGCCCGGGCATCACGATCGGGGAGATCTACGAATACGACCTTGACTCCACACCCGCGCAGTTGGATACCTATTGTGCGGGAGCGGATTTTGTGTTCAATCTGGCGGGGGTCAATCGTCCTAAGGATCCGTCGGAGTTTCGGGCGGGCAACTTCGGGTTTGCGTCCACCCTGCTGGATACACTGAAACAGCACCACAACACTTGTCCCGTTATGCTGTCCTCGTCCATTCAGGCGACGCTGCAAGGACGGTTCGGCACCTCGGAATACGGTTTGTCCAAAAAAGCGGGGGAGGATCTTTTTTTCGCCTATGGCGAACAAACCGGCGCCAAGGTGCTGGTGTATCGCTTCCCCAATCTGGTGGGCAAGTGGGTACGCCCGAATTACAACAGCGCGGTCGGCACCTTCTGCCATAACATCGCGCACGACCTGCCGATCACGGTCAATGACCCGTCGGTGGAGCTGGAGCTGCTGTTTATCGACGATCTGGTGGAGGAAATGCTGGATGCGCTGGAAGGGCGGGAGCACCACTGCACCTTTGACGGCGTGAACACGGTGCTGGCGGCGGACGGTCGCTTCTGCGCCGCGCCGGTCACCCATAAGGTGACGCTCGGCTATATTGTCGAGTGTTTGCACCGGTTCCATGACCAGCCGCAGACGCTGATGATGCCGGAAATTCCGACAGGCAGCTTCGAGAAAAAGCTGTATTCGATGTATCTGTCCTATCTGCCGAAGGAGAAAGTGGCGTTTCCGCTCAAAATGAATGTGGATGCGCGCGGCAGCTTTACCGAGCTGTTGAAAACCGCCAACTGCGGGCAGGTTTCGGTCAATATCTCTAAGCCCGGCATCACCAAGGGGCAGCACTGGCACAACAGCAAATGGGAGTTCTTTATCGTGGTGGCGGGTCACGGCCTGATCGAAGAGCGCCAGATCGGGTCGGACGAGGTGCTGCGGTTTGAGGTGAGCGGCGACAAGATCGAGGCGGTGCATATGCTGCCGGGCTACACCCACAACATCATCAACCTGTCGCAAACCGACAATCTGGTCACCGTTATGTGGGCGAACGAGCCGTTCGATCCCGCCCATCCGGACACCTTTGGCGAACCGGTGTAATATTTGGTATCAAAAAACACCCGACAAGCAGATCGCCTGTCGGGTGTTTGCAAATATTTGAACAATTACGATTCCTTGACTCGTTTGCCGGTGATGTGCTCGGGGGTCAGCTCCAAGCACAGAACAGCGCTGTGCGCCTTTTGCCATTCGCGGTCGATATAGGCGGCATCATCGGTGAATTTGCGGCACAGGCTGCGGCAGATGGTTTCCGCTTTGTCCGCGTCCTCCACCGGGCGGATACGCCCGAACACCACAACGCTGCGAAAATGCAGCGGCCAGTCGTCATCCTGCCGCACACCCTCGTCGGTCACGCAGTAGGATACCTTGTCGCACGCGCGGATCGCGTCGATTTTGTGCCCGGCTTTGGCACAGTGAAAATACAGCTTGCCGTCCTGTTTGCTATACCAGTGATCCATCGGCATACCGTAGGGATAGCCGTCGTCGCCCAGCACCGACAGCACGCCGCGCGGCTGCTGTATGAGCACCTCGATGCATTCCTGCGGGGTCATGGCTTGCTTGCTGCGCCGCATCTCGCGAAACATAAACATCTCTCCCTTTGATTGAACAGGTGGCGCCGGAAGCATACCTGCTGTCCCCTCGACGGGGGATAAAACAAGAGTTCTCACCTCCGGTGCCGATACCAGTGTATCACAAGCCAGCGGGGGATGTCAAGGGTACCGGCGTGGTATCGCAACACGAAAAGTGGTCATGGAGATCGTGGACAGACTGGAAGCGAAAAACGTCGGGATGACGCATCCGGAAGTTACGAACATCTGCGGTCAAGTGATCGAGGAAATGATGGACAAGTAACCGAGGATGGTTCGAATACCATCCGCATATAGAAAATCAGCAGTCTGGTGCAAAAGGTTCAGGATTGCTCCCTAGCCCAGTCACTCAAACTGCTGACATCCACACTGTATCAGATTTGTTTGCCGCTGTCAAGCAGAAAGATAAAAGATCCTATTCCACTGCAAAAAAGGTGGTCACTGACGCCAACGGCGCTCGCAGACTCGGGAGAAATCTCCCTATCTCCTTCAGTGACCACTATCAGTATATTCAATTTTCCCTTTGATGTCAAGCAGATGCCTTTTTGTCTTTTTAGAGAACAATAAAAAGCCAGCCCACAGCAAAGAGTTCACAGAAAACTGCTAGCTCTATAAGCGCTGGAGCTGGTATAAACACTATATCAGATTTGTTTGCCGCTGTCAAGCAACGCCTATACAAAAAAGCAGCCCGAAGGCTGCTTTTTTTCGTGGAGCGGAAGACGGGAATCGAACCCGCGTATTCAGCTTGGGAAGCTGACATTCTACCATTGAATTACTCCCGCGTATACGCACCGGTGAATTTCACCGGTGCGTTTGTTAGTATACCACAGGCTCAGGCAAATTGCAAGACCTTTTGCGGGGAAATCGGTCAGCGCGCTTTGGTCGCGACTTCGGTCAACGCCTTGCCGAGGAAATCCGCCACCGACATGGTGCCGAGATCGCCGTCTTTGCGCGACCGCACCGATACCAGTCCGGCTTCCGCCTCGCGGTCGCCGATGATCAGCATATACGGAATCTTTTGCATCTGCGCCTCGCGAATCTTATAGCCGATCTTTTCGTTGCGGGTATCCAGCTCGCAGCGCAGTCCGGCATCCTTCAGCTGCTGTGTCACTTCGGACGCTTTGTCAATTAACCGCTCGGAAATCGGCAGCACCCGCACCTGCTCCGGTGCCAGCCACAGCGGGAACGCACCTGCGTATTTTTCAATCAGCAACGCCAGCGTGCGCTCGTAGCAGCCGATCGAGGTGCGGTGGATGATGTAGGGATGCTTTTTGGTACCGTCTTTGTCCACATACTCCATGCCGAATTTTTCCGCCAGCATCTGATCCACCTGAATGGTGATGAGGGTATCTTCCTTGCCGAACACATTCTTGATCTGGATGTCCAGCTTCGGACCGTAGAACGCGGCTTCGCCCACGCCGATGACATAGGGGATCTCCAGATGCTCCAAAATCTTCTGCATAATGCCCTGGGCTTCATCCCACTGTTCGGGGGTACCGATGTATTTGTCACGGTCGTTCGGATCCCATTGCGAGAAGCGATAGGACACATCCTCGTACAATCCGAGCGTTTTCAGCATATAGATTGCCAGTTCCAGACAACCCTTGAACTCGTCCTCCAGCTGCTCGGGGGTGCACATCAGGTGACCTTCCGAAATGGTGAACTGCCGCACACGGATCAAGCCGTGCATTTCGCCGCTCGCTTCGTTGCGGAACAGGGTGGAGGTTTCGTTATACCGCAGCGGCAGATCGCGATAGGAACGGCTGCGGTTGAGGTAGGCCTGATACTGGAACGGGCAAGTCATCGGGCGCAGCGCGAACACTTCTTTGTCCTTTTCCTCGTCGCCCAGCACGAACATGCCGTCTTTATAGTGATCCCAGTGACCGGACAGCTTGTACAGATCGCTTTTCGCCATAAACGGCGTTTTGGTCAGCAGCCAGCCGCGCTTTTGCTCTTCATCCTCCACAAAGCGCTGCAGCAGCTGAATAATGCGCGCGCCCTTGGGCAGCATGATGGGCAAACCCTGACCGATCAGATCGGAGGTGGTGAACAGCTCCAGCTCGCGTCCCAACTTGTTGTGGTCGCGCTTTTTGGCTTCTTCCAGCTGCGCCAGATGCTCCTCCAGCATCGCCGCCTTGGGGAACGAGATGCCGTAGATGCGTTTCAGCATTTTGTTTTTGGAATCGCCGCGCCAATACGCGCCGGTGGCGCTGAGCAGCTTGACCGCTTTTACCCGACCGGTATCCGGCAGGTGAGGGCCGGCGCACAGATCGGTGAAATCGCCCTGACGATAGAACGAGATCTCCTCGCCTTCGGGCAGATCCTCGATCAGCTCCACCTTGTACGGTTCGTCCTTCATCAGCTCCAGCGCCTCGGCGCGGGGGAGAGTGAACCGCTCGATGGGCAGCGATTCTTTCGCAATTTTCTTCATCTCGGCTTCGATTTTGGACAGATCCTCTGCCGTCAGCGAATCCTCCAAATCAAAGTCGTAGTAAAAACCACTGTCGATCGACGGACCGATGGTCAGCTTGACCGCCGGATACAACCGTTTCATCGCCTGCGCCATGATATGCGAGGTGGTGTGCCAATAGGCTTTTTTACCGTCCAGATCGTCAAAAGTCAAAATCTCCAGCGCGCTGTCGTGGGTCAGCGGGGTGCGCAGATCCACCACGTGGCCGTCCAGCCGTGCGGCGCAAGCCGCCCGATACAGACCCATGGAAAGCTCCCGGCAAAACGCGTCGATGGTAGTGTTTTCCGCCACCTCTTTCACGTCGCCGTTTTTCAATGTGATTTGCAACATACGCCCAACACTCCTTTGTTATAGAATAAAATTAAAAAAGCCCCGCCCCTGTCAAAAGGGGCGGGGCTTATCATGCCTCGCGGTTCCACCCTGATTTTTGCGGCGAATGCCGCACTCATTCCGACCGGTAACGGGGTCAGCCGTCGCGTCCTACCCCGCGCGGGCGGATCGAACGCGCGCTCCGAGGTGGTGGCTCCGTCCACCGGTTTGCGCCGCTTTCACCTTGCCGGCGCTCTCTGCAAAAACCGGGATCGAACGGGCGATCCTCATCAACGCTTTTCTTGTATCTATCAATATAGCACGCCCGCCCGGCAAAGTCAAGGGCAATCTTCGTCTGCGTTGTCTGTGTCCGCGGCAGCGGCGTTTTGATGCTGCAATGCCAGCCGCTTGCGATATTCGCGCGGGGTCACATGAAAGAAATCGCGAAACGCACGGTTAAAGGTGCGCTGGCTTTCAAACCCGGATTGAAACGCAATGTCGGTGATGGGCAGCTTGGTGTTTTGCAGCAGCGTTTTGGCGTGTTCGGTGCGCAGATCCAGCAGATATTCGTGAAACCCGATGTGGATGGTTTCGGAAAACAGCCGGGTCAGCTGCCGCTTGCTCACCCCGATCTGGGCAGCGGTGGTTTCCAGCGACAGCGGCTCTTTGAAATGCTGCATCATATATTGGATCGCGCGATAGGTGGTGCTGTGCAGCGTTGCGCTGGCATTGGGCTGCACCTGCAGCAGTGGCCACAGCCACGCCATCAGCAGCTGCACATACGACTTCGCGATGGAGGGGTGGTATTGATCGGGATGCTCGTTTTGCTCATATTGCAGCAGCTGGCGCAGTGTTTCCTCGATATGGGGCGGCATCTCGTCCGCGCGCACAAACGGATGCGAGGGGAGATACGCGATCAGCTGCTCGGCGTAATCCCCGGCCAGCAGCGCATTGCACACCAGCACGATCACCTCTTCTTCCGCCCCATCCGGTTCCGGCACCATGGCGAAATGGTGCGGACAATGCGGAAATACCACCGCCAGGTCGCCCGCGTGCAGACGGGTGCTTTCGCCGTTGATCGTGAAATCTACCGCCCCTTTGGTCACATACATCATTTCCAGCTGGGCGTGGATGTGCGCCGTGTATTCCATATGCCCGCTGGTGCAGGCAAACAGATCGTATGGGTGAACCTGATAAAAGAAATGCATACGGTCTCCCTCTTTCCCGATGAACTCTGTGTCATAGTATATCAGCAAAGCGAAAACTTGTCTATACACTTATCGGCAAAAAAGCATCCTTTTGGCGTTTTTTGGCTATTTTTTGGCGTGAAAGCGTATTGTGCCGTTATCACGGAAAATGTATACTGATGTTGAAAAATCAAGGCACTTTTGCCAATAGGAGGCACTTTTGCTATGCCGCGTACCATTTGCAATCCGGTGAATATCAGCTACCAATTCCAGGCGGAATACCGCTCGCGCGAGTCGGCGGACCCCGCCGTGATTCTATACGAAGGCGAATATTATCTGTTTGCGTCCCATGGCTCCGGCTATTGGGTTTCGCCCGATTTGGCGCATTGGGAGTTTTTGCAGGTGGATACCACCCGCCACCCCGAATTCAAGCGCTTCGCTCCCGGTCCCTGCGTGGTCGGCAAAACCATGTATCTCACCCATTCGGAGGGCGGCAGTATCCTGAAATCCGATACGCCCCGTGACCCGGATTCGTGGGTGGACATCGGCAAACCGTACGATTGGGGCGATCCCGCCTTTTTCACAGATGATGACGGCTATGTCTACATTTACGAAGGGCTCAGTGACAAGGAACCGATCCATGTGTCCAAGCTGGACCCGCGCGACAATATGCGGCTGGTGGAAGGTCCGGTGGATTGCTGCCGTTCGGATATCGCGCATCGCGGATTTGAACGATCGGGCGAACACAACGAAAACGAACAACGCCGCCCCTATTTCGAGGGCGCGTGGATGAATAAGCACGACGGCAAATACTATTTGACCTACGCCGCCCCCGGCACCGAGTTCGGTACCTACGCCGACGGCTGTTTTGTGGGCGACAGCCAGATGGGACCGTTCACCTATTGTGATAACAGCCCGGTGGTGTGGAAAGCCAGCGGCTTCATGCGCGGCAGCGGTCACGGATGCCTGTTCGAGGATGCGAACGGTCATTGGTGGAAGATGGACACCGTGTCCATCAGCAAAAATCACGTGTTCGAGCGGCGGTTGGCGCTGTTTCCCGCCACATTCGGCGCGGACGGGCGGCTGTACACCAACACGCTGCGCGGCGACTATCCCTATTATATCCCCACCGAAAATGAGAACCCGTTTGACTGCCCCGGTCCGGATTGGCAGCTGCTGTCTTATCAAAAGGCGGTGGCGGTGTCCTCCACGCTGGACGAGGCGCATCCTGCCCCGTCGGCAGCGGATGAAGATCTGAAAACCTGGTGGAGCGCTGCAACCGGCGAAGCGGGGGAGTGGATCCGGATGGATCTGGGCGAGCTTTATTCCGTGAACGCCATACAAATCAACTTCGCCGATCAGGATGTCGCCGCGGTGGAGGGACGGGACAACGATTTTTGTTACCGCTACCGGCTGGAGGTATCCGCGGACGGCGACGGCTGGCACGAGGTGCCGCTGCATGCTCCCGCCGATCTTTCCCATGATTATATCGAGCTGGACGCGCCGCAAACCGTGCGGTTTGTGCGGGTGACCAATCAGGGCGTGATTCCGGCGGGCGGCAAATTCGCCGTCAGCGGGCTGCGGGTATTCGGTCACGGCAACGGACAAGCCCCGACGGCAGCGCCCGCGTTCCGCGCCGAACGGCAGCCGGACGAGCGCAATATGCGGATCACATGGGACGCTCAGCCGGATGCACAGGGCTATATGGTGCGGTTCGGCGTGTCGCCGGAGGCATTGTACACGCATTATCAGGTGATCGGCGACACCAGCGCCGATATCGGCTGCCTGAACACCGGCGTGACCTATTATGTGACGGTGGATGCGTACAACGAAAGTGGTATGACCGCGGGAACACGCGTGCAAACGGTTCCCGCGCGGAATATATAAGGAGATACAAGGAGGAGAAGGGCATGAGTTTGTGGAAAAAAGGGCTGTCCACGCTGGCGGCGGCAGCCTGCCTGCTGACGAGCGTTCTGCCGACGATGGTATCCGCCGGGGCGGATACGCCGGCGACGCAGTCCAGCAGCGAAGAATTCGTGGTCGGGCGGTTCCAATACCCCGGCAACATCGCGGAAAAAGATGTGGGCGGCAACGGCTTTTTGGGCGTAACGGTGCAAGCACCGGTGCCAATTGACATCAACGGCTACAACAAAGAGGATCTGGCGGTGCGGTTTACCTACCGCGTCACCCGGTCGGACGGCGTGACCGGTCCCGGGTCGCTGTCGCGGCTGCGCAATGGCTGGGTCAAGATCAACGATTCTGGCGCGAACGAATGCGTGAAACTCGCCTCGCCCACCCAAAACGGCGTGTCGGGCGACCTGCGCCGCGCGGACGAGTGGTTGACCGTGTCCTATCAGCTGTCATCGATGGGCGATACCACCGGGCGGCTGACCAGCATCGAAGTCGGCGACTACAACGACTTCCCCAACAAGAAGAAGGATGCAAACGGTCAACCGACCAAGGAGTTTGAATTCCCGGACGGTGCCGACACCGGCATGTATCTGGAAGTGAAGGATCTGCGCATTGTGGATACCAGCAAGGATGCCGATGGCAACCCCATTCCGCAGTACACCGTCACCACCTTTAAGGGGATGGAGGGCGGCTACGCGCTGTCCGGCGGTCAGTGGTATGCCGACTGGAAAGAGGCGGACATTTCGCCGGTCGACTTGAGCGACCGCACCCGCTATCGGCTGCAGTTCACCCTGTCCTTCTCGTCGGATGACAAAACCGTCGATTTGGACAACTGCTTCAAAATGTTTGTCGTCAAGCTGCGCTCGCCGGATGTCACCGGCAAAGAGGGCGACTCCGATAAAAACAATTCGGAACACAATGTCGGCTGGAAATTCACCCCCGATACCTTAAAGCTGACCAACGGCAGCGCAAACATTTCGATCGAGCTGAGTCAGGACGGAAATGACAATCGCGGACTCATCGATTGGAGCCAGATTCGCCGGATGTTCGCGCGCTGCGACGCGGCGGATGCGCTGCGCGATAAAAACATCACCATGACCCTTTCCAATGTGCAGATTGTGGATGCACAGGCAGTGGATGCGCTGCGCGCCGCGCTGAAACAGGCGATGGATCAAAGCGCTGCTCCGACGGCGGAGGCCGACAAAGCGGCGTATGACGAAGCGTATAAACAGGCGGACGCGCTGCAAAGCAACAGCGCCGCCACGGTGGCGGAGCTGCAAGCCGCGATGAGCGCGCTGCAAGCGGCGCGTCGTGCAACCGATGCGGACAAAAAGGCGCTGCGTACCGCGCTGGAGGAACAGCTCAGCGCGCTGCACTACACCAAGGCGACCTGGCAGGCGTATCAAACCGCGCGGGCAACCGCCGAAGCGGTGTTGAACGATGACGGCGCGGCGGTGGCGGCGGTCACCAAGGCGCTGGCGGCACTGACCGATGCGCGCGAAGCGCTGGTAGAGCGCGAAACCATGTACGGCGATGTGGACAACAGCGAAACCATCGATGTGGTGGATGCGCTGCTGACGCTGCAAGCGGCGGCGGAAAAGCTGACGCTGACCGATGACCAGAAGGTGCTCGCCAATGTGGACGGCGAGGGCGATGTCACCGCGGCGGATGCGCTGTTGATCTTGAAATATGTCACCCGCCAGATCAGCCGATTCCCCTCGGCGGCGGGCGAGCTGTCGGCGCTGATCGACGGCACCCCCAGCGACAATCCCCAAACCTTCTGTAACCCGCTGAACCTCAACTATGAGTATCAAAAAGGTACCAGCTACAACGGCGGACGCGAAGCGGCCGACCCGGCGGTAGCGATCTTCAAGGGTAAATACTGGCTGTTCGCTTCGCACAACGAGGGCTATTGGTATTCGGACGATATGATCCAGTGGACCTTTGTGCAGGTGGATTTGAAAAAACCGGTACAGGACGAGTTCCGCCGCTTTGCCCCGGCGACCATGGTGATTGGCGACTACCTGTATCTGACCCATTCGGAAAGCGGTAAATTCATTCGTACCACCGATCCGACCGACCCGAACAATTGGGAAGATGTCGGTCGTCCGTACGAAGGCATTCTGGACGATTGGCAGGATCCGGCGTGGATCTACGACGATCCGGCGGATGGCGGCGACGGCTTTGTGTATGGCTACAAAGGTTCCAGCGCCACCAAACCCATTGTGGCGGTCAAATATTCCATCGATCTCGATACCGGCAAAATGACGCTGGTGGATGGTCCGGTTACCTGTATCGTTACGGATAAGGAAAACCACGGCTTCGAGGTCAACGGCGAAAACAACACCAACTATGATTCCAACCCCTTCCTGGAGGGCGTTTGGGCGAATCGCTACGACGGCAAATATTATCTGACTTACGGTATGCCCGGCACCCAGTTCGGCTCCTATGCCGACGGCTGCTATGTGTCGGACAGCCCGATGGGGCCGTATGAATATTGCGAAAACAGCCCGGTCAGCTACAAAGCCAGCGGCTTTGTGCGCGGCGCCGGTCACGGCTGCCTGTTCGCGGATATGAACGGCAAATGGTGGAAGGTGGACACCGTGTCTATCAGCGTCAACGGCGGCTTTGAGCGCCGGTTGGATATTTTCCCCGCGACCTTCAAAAACGACGGCGCGACGCTGGAAAACGGCAAGCCCTACGCCAGCCTGTACGCCAACACCGTGCAGGGCGACTACCCGATGTACGGTCCGCAGGCGGACATTGACAACTTTAATGAACCCGGCCCCGGTTGGCAGCTGCTGTCCTACGGCAAAACCGCGACCGCTTCCTCCACCCTCAACCGCGGCAAAGCGACCACCAAAGCAGTGGATGAAAACCTGAAGACCTGGTGGAGCGCTGCCACCGGCGATGTGGGCGAATGGCTGCAGTTGGATTTGGGCAAGGTGTATCGCACCCGCGCGGTGCAGGTCAACTTTGCCGACCAGGATACCGAGGATAACTACAACGGCCGTAACGGCGATTTCTCCTACAAATATCTGTTGGAGTTCTCGCAGGACGGCGAAACCTGGTATACCATTAAAGACCTCAGCCAGAACAACAGCGGTACCTCGCATGACTATTATGAATTTGCTGCCGAAAACGGCGTGGGCATGCGGTATGTCCGCGTGACCAACAAGGGCGCGATCCCGCAGGGCGGTAAATTCGCCATCAGCGGTCTGCGCGTGTTCGGCGATCCGGTCGGTAACAAGACGGCGGCGGTGGACGATTTCACCGTGATGCGGTATGAAGAAAACGAGCGCTCGGTCAGCCTGTCCTGGGACGAGATCGAGGGCGCGCAAGGTTACATCGTGCGCTTTGGTACTGCCAAAGATTCGCTGTATAACCAGTGCCAGGTGATTGGCGGCACCGGTGTGACGCTGAATGTGCTGAATATCGGCGCGGACTATTACTTCCGCATCGACAGCTACAACGAAGCCGGTGTGACCGAGGGCGCGGTGGTGAAAGAAGCCAAACATACTAAGGAACCCACCAAACCCGATCCGGTCGATCCGGACCCCGATCCCGATCCTGACCAGCCGGATCAGCCGAAACCAGGCGATGCCGATAAGGTGGACGGCTACACCGTGTACGAAGCCGAGCAGGCAACCGTTGCGGTAGCCAGCAAATCCGGCGGCCATGTCGGGGATATGCATAAAGAGGGCGCCTCTATCACCTTTGCGGCGGTGGACGGCGGCGCCGGTGGCGAAGCATCGCTGCATGTGATCTATTCCAGCGGCGAGGGTCGCACCTCCAAGATGACGCTGGTGGTGAACGGCGAAACCGTCGGCACCTACGATATGGTGAACACCGGCGGTTGGGATACCTTCAAAATGATCGAGATCCCGCTGACAGGGCTGAAAGCCGGCACAGCCAATACCGTTCAATTGGTGGGCGGCGACGGCGGCTTCAATGTGGATTACATCCAGGTGATCTACCAAAAAGATTGATTTACTTCATCCTATTCCATCCTGTGCGCCCCGGCGAGAAATCGCTGGGGCAACCTCTATCATCCATTGGCTAAAAGCATAAACGAAAAGGTTTGATGACAAAGGAGGAAAGTACAATGAAACTATTGAGAAAAGGGCTGGCGGTCTGCCTGGCAGCCCTGCTGGCGTTGCCCGGCGCGCTCCCCGGCATGGCTGTGTCTGCCGAAGATACGGTTGGTGCCGGCGCGGGCAGCGGCGAGTATGTGGTTGGGCGGTTTCAATATGAAAACGCAGTGGAAGAAAAGAGCGTCGGCGGCAAGGGCTGGCTGGGTGTTTCCGTCAATGCACCGGTGCCGGTGAACATCAGCGGGCACGATATTTCCCATCTGGCGCTCCGGTTCAGCATGCGGGTCACCCGCTCGGATGGTGTGACCGGTCCCGGATCGCTCTCCCGTTTACGCAACGGATATGTAGATGTGGTCGATTCTGCCGGAACCCGGCGGGTACGCTTCGGTTCGCCCACCCAAAATGGCGTGAACGGTGAACAACGGGAAGCCGATACATGGATGGACATTTCTTTCCCGCTGTCCGCTATGGTGGCGGGAACCGATCGTTTGACCAGTGTGACACTGGGCGATTATAACGATTTCCCGAACCGGGTAAAGGAAACCGGTGAATTTGAGTTTCCGGACGGCGCGGATACGGATATGTTTCTGGAAGTGCGCGGCATGCGAATCGTGGACACCTCTATGGACGAACAGGGCAACCCGATCCCGCGGTATACGCTGACCACCTTTGGCGGCTTTGGCGGCGTGTACCCCTATAACAACTTGGGTACCAACCAATGGTATGCCGACTGGAAATACGCCGATGTTTATCCGGTGGATTTGAGCGGTGATCGCAGCAATTACCGGTTGCAGATGAAGGTGACCTTTGCCGGCGGGGATACGTCGGTGGATGCGAACACCTGCTGGTCAAAGCTGACGGTCAAGCTCCGCTCGTCAGATGCGGAGAACCGCCCGAACGACCCCGATGGCGAAAGCAACACCGAACACAATATCGGTTGGGATTTCACCCCCAAAACCCTGCCCATGACCGACGGCTCGGCTTTGATCTCCATCGACCTGAGCAGTGCGGGCACCAATAGCCGCGGACTGATCGACTGGGCCAAAGTGGAACGCATCATCACCGTTGCGGCGCCGGATGCTGCCGTTCAGGATAAAGTGGGTACGGTTTCCATGACCCTTTCCAATGTGCAGATCGTGGATTTGACGGCGGTGGAATCTCTGCGGCAGGAGCTGAAAAAAGAGATCGATCGCGCCCAAAACGAATCGCTCTTCAGCGCGGCTGACCTGGCGGTGTATCAGGCGGCGCGCGAACAGGCGCTGGCGGTGTACAAAGAGGAAACCTCTACCGTGGCGGAACTGCAAAACGCGCAATCCGCACTGAAAGCGGCAGGCTTAGCGGGGGACGAGGGCAAAACCGCCTTGCGCAAAGCGTTGGCGGAAACCATTGACCGCACGGTCTATACGGAAGCCTCTTTGCAGATGTATGATGCCGCTTGTCAGGCAGCCCAGCTGATTGCGGATGCGCCCGGTGCCACCGTTGCCGCGGTGAACAAAGCGCTGGCGGCTGTAAACGATGCCAAAGAGGCGCTGGAACCCTTTAGCGGGGTACGGTATGGCGATGTGGACGGAAAAGACGGCGTGACCTCCGCCGATGCGCTGCTGGCGTTGAAAGGGGCCACCGCGCAAGTGGTTTTGTCGGCAGGACAAAAAGCTGCCGCCGATGTGGATGGCGTGGATGGTGTAACAGCGGTGGATGCTCTACTGATTTTGCAATACGCCGCCCAAAAAGTATCGGCTTTCCCGGCGGAATCGACCGGCGATCTATCGGATATGACCGAAGTGGTTCTCAGCAAAGATCCGCTCACTTTCTGCAATCCGCTGAACCTCAATTACGAATACCAACCCGGCTACAACGGCTCGCGCGAGGCGGCCGATCCGGCGGTGGTGATTTTCAAAGGCGAATACTGGCTGTTTGCCTCCCATAATGAGGGCTACTGGCATTCGTCCGACCTGTACAACTGGATCTATGTGCATGTAGCGGCGAACAATCCGGTACACAGCGAATTTGCCAAATTTGCTCCTGCCACCGTGGTGGTGGACGGAGTGCTGTATGTCACCCATTCCGAGGGCGGCTCCATCCTGAAATCGTCTGATCCGGCGGATCCGACATCCTGGGTGAATATCGGCAAGCCGTATGACTGGGGCGACCCGGGCATGTTCCTGGATGATGACGGCTATGTGTATGTGTACGAAGGGCTCAGCGACAAGGAGCCGATTCATGTGTCCAAGCTGGATCCGAAAAACAATATGAAGCTGGTGGAAGGGCCGGTGGATTGTTGTCAGTCGGATATGGCCAACCGTGGCTTTGAGCGGTCGGGCGATAACAACGAAAGCGACCAACGCCAGCCTTTCTTTGAAGGCGCTTGGATGAACAAGTATAACGGCAAATATTATCTGACCTATGCTGCGCCCGGCACCGAATACGGCACCTATGCCGACGGCTGCTTTGTGAGCGACAGCCCCATGGGACCTTTCACCTATTGTGAAAACAGCCCTGTTATCTGGAAAGCTACCGGCTTTATGCGGGGCGCCGGTCACGGCTGCCTGTTCCAGGATCTGGAGGGTAAATGGTGGAAAGTGGACACGGTGTCCATCAGTGTGAACCACTCGTTTGAGCGGCGGCTGGCGCTGTTCCCGGCGATGTTTGATGAGGACGGCAGCCTGTATGCCAATACCGTGCGGGCGGACTATCCCACCTATCGTCCCACCAAGTCGGAGAATCCGTTCTTTGCCACCGGTCCCGACTGGCAGCTGCTGTCTTATGGAAAAGAGGCCACCGCTTCCTCCACATTGAATCGGGGTAAAACGGTGTCCAAAGCGGTGGATGAGAATATGAAAACCTGGTGGAGCGCCAAAACCGGCGATGTGGGCGAATACCTGCAAATCGACTTGGGTCGTTTGTATGGCGTGTGGTCGGTGCAGGTGAACTTCGCCGACCAGGATACCGAAAACAACCCCAACAGCCGCAACGGCGATTTCTCCTACAAATATTTGCTGGAATTTTCGCAAGATGGCGAAACATGGCACACCCTTGTGGATCGCACCCAAAACGACAGCGATACCTCGCACGACTATTATGAGTTTGCCAAAATGGTCGGGATGCGGTATGTGCGGGTGACCAACCGCGGCCATGTGCCCCAAAACGGCAAATTTGCCATTAGCGGCCTGCGGGTGTTCGGCGAGAGCACCGGAGCCAAGCCGCAGCAGGTGCAGGATTTCACCGTGGAGCGATATGAGGAAAACGAGCGCTCGGTCAGCCTGACATGGGACGCCGTTCCCGGTGCGCAAGGGTATATCATCCACTTCGGCGTCAATCCTGACGCGCTGTATAACCACTATCAGGTGATCGGCGGCACCGGCGTGACGCTGAATGTGCTGAACATGGGCGTGGATTATTACTTCCGCATCGACAGCTACAACGAAGGCGGCGTGACCGAGGGCACGGTGGTAAAAGAGGCCAAACACACCAAAGACCCCGTTAAACCTGATCCGGTCGAGCCGGACCCGGATCCCGATCAGCCGACCGATCCGACGAAGCCCGGCGATGCCGGCAAAGTGGACGGCTACACCGTGTACGAGGCGGAGCAGGCGACGCTGGAAGTTGCCCAGAAATCCGGTGGGCATGTCGGCAATATGCATCAAGCGGGCGCGTCCATCACCTTCGCGGCAGTGGACGGCGGCACCGGTGGTGCAGCATCGCTGCATGTGGTTTACGCCAGCGGCGAGGGCCGCACCTCCAAGATGAAGTTGGTGGTAAACGGCGAGACCGTCGGTACCTATAATATGGTGAACACCGGCGGTTGGGATACCTTCAAAATGATTGAGATTCCGCTGACAGGGCTGAAAGCCGGCACAGCCAATACCGTTCAATTGGTGGGCGGCGACGGCGGCTTCAATGTGGATTACATCCAGGTGATCTACCCAAAAGATTGATTTACTTCATCCTATTCCATCCTGTGTGCCCCGGCGAGAAATTGCCGGGGCACTCCTTTGGGGGAAAATCGCTTTTTTGCCAAAATAAACCTTGACGAAGCGACCGATTCCTGTTAGTATAATCTTACTGCGCACGCGACTGTGCGCATCTCGTAGGGGAGTAGTTCGCGCCGCGGGCGTGATATGTCAACATACTGACCACCCGGTCTGGCATATCGTAAAGAACGAGACCTGCGTACAGGTTTTCTGTACGCAGGTCTTTTTATATAGGTGACTATGACATAAAGAGGGGATTTTACCATGGGATTTATCGAATTGTTGGTGCTGGCGATCGGCTTGTCGATGGATGCGTTCGCCGTATCGGTATGTAAGGGGTTGGCAGCCAAAAAGGTCAGCGTGCGCGAAATGGCGACTGTCGGCGTGTGGTTCGGCGGGTTTCAGGCACTGATGCCGTTGATCGGCTATCTGCTCGGCAGCACGTTTAAGGATTATATCACTGCCATTGACCACTGGGTAGCGCTCTTTTTATTGGCGCTGATCGGCGGCAATATGATCAAGGAATCCTTTTCCAAAGAGGAGGAAACCACCGACGGTTCGTTTGGATTCAAAAATATGCTGCTGCTTGCCATCGCGACCAGCATTGATGCGTTGGCGGTGGGCATCACTTTTGCATTGATGGATGTCAATATCTGGCAGGCGATCAGCTGCATCGGGCTGACCACCTTCCTATGTTCCGCGGCGGGCATCAAGATCGGTCAGGTGTTTGGCGCGCGGTTTGAATCCAAAGCCGAATTCGCCGGCGGTGTGATATTGATTTTGATTGGTCTGAAAATCTGGCTGGAGCATATGGGCTTTTGGCCGTTTTGATCCATATAATGAAAAAAGCGCGTATTCCGCACAAGCGGAATACGCGCTTTTTGGTATCCTGTTTTTTACCGGCATATATCCAAAAAGTACCGATGTACCGTCAAATCGGTGGTCAGCTCCGGATGGAACGCCGTGACCAGTTGGTGCTCCTGCCGGGCAGCGACGATATGACCGTCCACCGTCGCGAGCGCTTGCGCCTTGGCCCCAACCGATTCGATATAAGGGGCGCGGATAAAGGTCATGGGAATATCGCCCCGGTCGGCAAACGCCGCCACCGTGTCAAAGCTGCCGAGCTGCCGCCCGTAAGCGTTGCGGCGTGCCACAATGTCCATGGTTGCCAAATGGCAGCGGGTATCGTTGCTGATGTGCTGCGCCAGCAGCAGCAATCCTGCACAGGTGCCGAATACCGGCATCCCGCTTTGAATACTGCGCTGTACCGGCTCAAACAGATCCAGCTCGTGCAGCAGCTTGCCCATCACGGTGCTTTCGCCGCCGGGAATGATCAGCCCGTCCATCGTCTGGTCAAAATCCGCCCGTTGGCGAATTTCAAAGCTGTCCACGCCCAGCGCGGTCAGCATATGCTCGTGTTCAATAAAGGCTCCTTGCAAAGCCAATACGCCGATTTTCATGGATTATTTTCCTCTTTCCGCCATCAGCAGCTCGATTTCCTGTTCGTTGATGCCCACCATCGCTTCGCCCAGATCCTCCGACAGCTCGGCGATCAGGTCGGCATCCTCGAAATTGGTCACCGCTTTCACGATCGCGGCGGCGCGTTTTTCGGGGTTGCCGGATTTGAAGATGCCGGAGCCAACGAACACACCCTCGGCACCCAGCTGCATCATCAGCGATGCGTCAGCGGGAGTAGCCACGCCGCCCGCCGCGAAGTTGACCACCGGCAGCTTGCCGTTTTCGTGCACATACAGCACCAGATCATACGGCACCTGCAGCAGCTTGGCGGCATCGAACAGCTCGTCCTCGCGCATCGACACCAGCCGGCGAATCTCCGACTGCATCATCCGCATATGCCGCACCGCCTGCACCACATCGCCGGTGCCGGGCTCGCCTTTGGTGCGGATCATCGCCGCCCCCTCGTTGATGCGGCGCAGCGCTTCGCCCAAATCCTTCGCGCCGCAGACAAACGGCACATCGAATTTGGTTTTGTCAATGTGGTATTTATCGTCGGCGGGGGAGAGAACCTCGCTCTCGTCGATATAATCGATCTCGATGGCTTGCAAAATCTGCGCCTCGGCGAAGTGGCCGATACGGCATTTCGCCATGACCGGAATGGATACCGCTTGCTGAATGCCTTTGATCATTTTGGGGTCGCTCATACGCGACACGCCGCCCGCCGCGCGAATATCAGCGGGAATACGCTCCAGTGCCATGACCGCGCACGCGCCCGCCGCTTCGGCGATCTTCGCCTGTTCGGGGGTGGTGACATCCATAATGACGCCGCCCTTCAGCATCTGCGCCAGGTTTTTGTTCAGTTCCAATCGGTTGTTTGCCATGGGAAATCTCTCCTTTTGTTGATGATGTTTATCGAATGGTGCCGCCGCCGACGACCACATCGCCGTCGTACAGCACCACTGCCTGTCCTTTGGTGATCGCGCGCTGCGGCTCGTCAAACACGATGTGCAGCGTGTCGTCATCGGGTTGGGTGACTGTTGCCCATTGCTCGGGCTGGCGGTACCGCACCTTGGCTTTCAGCCGGGTGGGCGCGGTCAGCCGCTCCACCGCGATCATGTTGATGTCGGTCGCGGTCAGGGTGGTGGAAAACAGCTCTTCGGACGGCCCCAGCGTCACGGTGCCGCGCGCCGGATCCACCGCCGTCACATACAGCGGCTCCGGCAGCGACAGCCCCAGACCCTTGCGCTGGCCGATGGTGTAGCGCACAATGCCCTTGTGCTGCCCCAGCACCCGCCCGCTGCTGTCCACAAAGTTGCCGGTGGGATAGTGCTTGCCGGTGTATTGTTCCAAAAAATCAGCGTAGGAACCGTTTTGCACAAAGCAAATGTCCTGGCTGTCGTGCTTTTTCGCGTTGATAAAGCCGTGGGCTTCCGCCAGCGCGCGCACCTCGGACTTGTGCATCCCGCCCAGCGGGAACAGCACATGCTGCAGCTGCTCCTGTGTCAGCGAATACAGCACATAGCTTTGGTCTTTGGTCGCGTCCACCGCTTTTTTCAGCAGATAGCGCCCGCTTGATTCGTCGCGGTCGATGCGGGCGTAATGCCCGGTCACCACATAGTCACATTCCATCTCCTGCGCGCGCTGAAACAGCTTTTCAAATTTCAAATACCGGTTGCAGTCGATACAGGGATTGGGGGTACAGCCGGTTTCATACGCCTGCACAAACCGGTCAATCACATCTTCGCGAAACCGGTCGGCAAAGTTGAACACATAGTAGGGCATATCCAGCGCATAGGCGACGCTGCGCGCGTCCGCTACATCGTCCAGCGAACAGCAGGAATGTTCGCGCGATACGCCCACATCCTCGTTTTGAAACAGCTTCATGGTCGCGCCGATGCAGTCGTAGCCCTGCTCCTTCATCAGCGCGGCGGCCACGCTGGAATCCACGCCGCCGCTCATGGCAATGATCGCTCGTTTGTTCATGTTGCTCCTTTTTATCCCAGCTCGATCATGCGGTCGATACACACCCGCGCTTTGGTCATGGTGTCCTCGTCCAGCGTGATCTCCTCGCCGCCGTTTCCCGCTACCGCACGATACACATCGGTCAGCGAGGTGGCTTTCATGTTGGGACAGATCAGATTTTTAGACAGCGCATAAAACCGCTTGTCGGGACAGCGATAGGACAGATGCTGCGCAATGCTGATCTCGGTGCCGATGATGAATTCCTGCGCATCCGACTGCTCGGCGTGGTTCATGATCGCCGAGGTGGAGCCGATAAAATCGCTGAGCGCCAGCACATCGGGGGTACATTCGGGGTGTACCAGCACCTGCGCGTGGGGGTGCGCGGCGCGCGCCTTTTTCACATCCGCCGCTGTCACGCGGGCGTGGATGGGACAGCCGCCTTGCAGCAGCTTGATGTTCTTTTCCGGCACCTGCCGCGCCACATAATCGCCGAGATTGCAGTCGGGGATAAACAGAATATTCTTGTTCGGCAGCTGTTTCACAATTTTTACCGCCGAGGAGGAGGTCACGCACACATCGCAAATGGTTTTCAGCGCGGTGGTGGTGTTGATATACGCCACCACGGTGTAATCGGGATACTGCGCCTTTACGCCGGCGATCAGCTCCTTATCCATCTGTTCCGCCATGGGACATCCGGCGGTGGGGTTGGCGAGCAGCACGGTTTTGTCCGGCGACAGCAGCTTCACCGTTTCCGCCATAAAGCGCACGCCGCACATGATCACGGTTTTGTGCGGTGCTTTTTGCGCCATCACGCTGAGTTGGAACGAATCGCCGGTGAAATCGGCGATATCGGTGATGTCAGCGGTCTGGTAGCTGTGCGCCAGAATACAGATGTCCTTTTCTTTTTTCAGTCGGAGGATCTCCTCCTGCAGCTGCGCGGTTTTTGTCATGCGTTTCCACTCCTTTTCACATCTCCGACAGCGGTAACAATGCGATACCCTGCCGCCAGCACCCGGCGCTCCAGACAGCCGCGGCACTGCGCGGCCTCCTCGCCGGTGCAAATTTTGTTGTCATACAGCGTGTACAGCTCGCGCACGCCGACGGGGGACAGATTGGGCATCACCACATTGGCACCCGCCTGCAAGCCCCGTTCCCGCCCTTGCGGATGAATGGTGCCCAGCGCCGTTGTCGCCGGGATCAGCGCGTAAGGGAACAGCAGCCGCAGCAGCGACACCAGCCGCAGCGTCAGCGCCAGATCGCCGGTCGGCTGCCCCGCAAAGGGGGTGTCGGCGTGGGGCACATACGGCCCGATGCCGATCATATCCGGCTGCAGCTGCTGCAAAAAACGCAGATCAGCGATCAGATTGTCCACCGTCTGGTAAGGCGACCCGACCATAAAGCCGGAGCCGACCTGATAGCCGATTTCTTTCAGCGCAAACAGGCAATCCTTGCGGTGCTGCAAGCTCATGCTGTCCGGATGCAGCTGCCGGTAGTGGGCATCGCTGGCGGTTTCGTGCCGCAGCAGATAGCGGTTGGCGCCCGCGTCAAAATACGCCTGGTAGCTGTCGCGCGGCTTTTCGCCCACCGACAGGGTGATGGCGCAATCGGGATAAGCGGCGCGAATCGCCGCCACAATGGCGCAAAGGCGATCATCGGTAAAATACGGGTCCTCGCCGCTTTGCAGCACAAAGGTGCGAAACCCCAGCCGGTATCCTTCGGCACAGCAGGCGAGAATCTCGTCCTCGCTCAGCCGGTAGCGGGTGGCACAGCGGTTACTGCGGCGAATTCCGCAATAATAGCAATCGTTTTTGCAGTAATTGGAAAATTCGATCAGCCCGCGTACATATACCTCGTCGCCGTACACGGCACGACGCGTCGTGTCAGCCGCCTGCGCCAGCGCCGCATCGTAAGCGTCGGTGGTCAGCAGCGCTTTCAGCGCTTCGTCCGGCAGATCGTGCCGGGCGACCAGCGCGGCAACCGGGTCAAAACTGCTCATACGCGTCCTCGCAGCTGCGCATCGCCAGAATGGTGCGGGAGATCAGATCGTCCAGCTCCCAGCCCAGCATCTCTGCGCCGCGCCGGATCACTTCGCGGGAGCACCCCGCGGCAAATCCCGCGCTTTTGAACTTTTTCTTCACCGATTTCAGCTCCAGATCCTGCACACTTTTGGAGGGGCGCATCAGCGCGACCGCGCCGATCAGCCCGGTCAGCTCGTCCACCGCATACAGCACCTTTTCCATCTCGTGCTCCGGTTTTACATCCACCGTCAGCGCGTAGCCGTGGCTTGCCACGGCATGGATCAGCCGTTCGTCCGCGCCGCGTTCGCGCAGGATCTCCTGCTCTTTGATGCAGTGCTGGTCGGGAAATTGCTCAAAATCCAGATCGTGCAGCAGTCCCACGATGCCCCAAAAATCCACTTCGTCCGCATAGCCAAGCTCGCCGGCGAAGTAGCGCATCACGCCTTCCACCGTCACGGCGTGCCGCAGATGAAACGGCTCGTGGTTGTATTCGTTCAGCAGCGCCCACGCTGCCTCCCGTGTCATCGTTTCCATTGGTTGCACTCCTTTGTGTCGTCTTGCTCTATTATGCCGCCAAAGCGCCAATTTTGCAAGAGGAAATTATCAAAACGCCGGGTCAATGCCGTTTGGGCATTGACCCGGCGAAAACCGCGACCGGGTTTGGTGATGATTAGGCATCCAGCGCCTGTGCCAGATCCGCCAGAATGTCATCGATATGCTCGGTGCCGATGGACAGGCGAATGGTGTTGGGCTGAATGCCCTGATCCAGCAGCTCTTCCTCGGTCAGCTGAGCGTGGGTGGTGGAAGCAGGGTGGATCACCAGACTCTTCACATCCGCCACGTTGGCGAGCAGCGAGAAAATGTGCAGCCGGTCAATGAACTCCTGCGCCTCTTTGGCACCGCCCTTGATGTTAAAGGTAAAGATGGACGCACCACCGTTCGGGAAATATTTTTTGTACAGCTCGTGGTGCGGGTGGTTCGGCAGCGAGGGATGGTTGACCGATTCCACTTTCGGGTGCTTGGACAAAAAGTCCACCACCTTCAGCGCGTTTTCCACATGGCGTTCCACCCGCAGCGACAGGGTTTCCAATCCCTGCAGGAACAGGAACGCGTGCAGCGGTGCCAGCGTGGCGCCGGTGTCGCGCAGCAAGATCGCGCGAATCTTGGTGACGAACGCCGCCGGCCCCACCGCTTTGGTAAAGCTGATGCCGTGGTAGCTGGGATTCGGCTCGGTCAGCGCCGGGAACTTGCCGCTGGCTTCCCAATCGAACTTGCCGCTGTCCACGATCACGCCGCCGATGGCGGTGCCGTGACCACCGATGAATTTGGTCGCCGAATGCACCACAATGTCCGCGCCGTATTCAAACGGGCGTACCAGATAGGGGGTGGCAAAGGTGGAATCCACCACCAGTGGAATCTTGTGTGCGTGCGCTACCGCCGCCACTTTTTCAATGTCGATCAGAGTGGCGTTGGGGTTGCCGATGGTTTCAATAAACAGCGCCTTGGTGTTGTCGTCGATCGCGTTTTCAAACGCGTTTTCCTCGTCCGCATCCACAAAGGTGGTGGTGATGCCGTATTGGGGCAGGGTGTGCTCTAACAGGTTGTAGGTACCGCCGTAAATGGTTTTGGAGGCGACGATGTTGTCGCCCGCGCTGGCGAGGTTCAGGAAGGTGTAGGTGATCGCCGCCGCACCGGACGCCACGCCCAGCGCCGCCACGCCGCCTTCCAGCGCCGCAATGCGCTGCTCAAAAGCGTCCACCGTGGAGTTGGTCAGACGGCCGTAAATGTTGCCCGCGTCCGCCAGACTGAAGCGTGCCGCCGCGTGAGCCGAGTTTTTGAACACATACGAAGTGGTCTGATAAATCGGTACTGCGCGAGCATCAGTCACCGCGTCCGGCTCTTCCTGTCCGGCGTGCAGCTGAATGGTTTCGAATTTGTAGTTGTTATCATAAGTATAAGCCATAGTAAAGTTCCTCTCTGTTTCATAATATAGTGTTATAAAAGGGCGGGGTTACTTTACCGCGCACATTCGTCCGTTGCGGAAATTGTGCCGAAGCGTTTTGAAAATAAGCGAATACATCGAGACACGCCTCCTTTACAGGCTGGATGAGCCACAAAACCTATGTGTTTAATATGCATTAAATATACACGAGCCGGCGGGATTTGTCAAGAGCCCATGCAAAAATTTTTGAAAATGCAAAAAAGGGGTTGACAGGAGAGAAAAGGCGTACTATAATAATGCCTAGTAAAAGCGTAGGTTTGATATGCATTGACACGGAGGTGCGGTAAATGAAACGCCTATGGTTGCACGAGCGATGTTGTCGCTAGGCAGTTTTTCGGAAAGTGTTCATTATCATTTAACATAATATAAGGAGCGTGCTTGTCATGAAAGTTTATCAAAAAATTACCGATCTCATCGGGGGAACCCCGCTGCTGGAGCTGAAAAATTACGAAGCGGCACACGACCTGTCCGCCACCGTCCTCGCAAAGTTGGAATACTTTAACCCCGCCGGCAGCGTGAAAGACCGTATCGCAAAAGCGATGCTGGATGACGCCGAGCAAAAAGGGCTGCTGCATCCCGATTCGGTCATTATTGAACCGACCAGCGGCAACACCGGCATCGGTTTGGCATCGGTCGCCGCCTCCCGCGGGTATCGCATCATCCTCACCATGCCGGAAACCATGAGCGTGGAGCGCCGTAACCTGCTGAAAGCATACGGCGCCGAGCTGGTGCTGACCGAGGGTGCCAAGGGCATGAAAGGCGCGATCGCCAAAGCACAGGAGCTGGCGGAAACCACGCCCCACAGCTTTATTCCCAGCCAGTTCTCCAACGCCGCCAACCCTGCCACTCACCGCGCCACCACCGGTCCCGAAATTTGGGCGGATACCGATGGCAAAGTGGACATCTTTGTGGCGGGTGTCGGCACCGGCGGTACTGTGTCCGGTGTGGGCGAATATCTGAAATCGCAAAACCCGAATGTCAAGGTCGTGGCGGTGGAACCGGCTGGTTCGCCGGTGCTGTCCAAAGGCGTGGCTGGTCCGCACAAGATTCAGGGCATCGGCGCGGGATTTGTGCCGGAAACGCTGGATACCGATGTGTATGACGAGATCATCACGGTGGAAAACGAGGATGCGTTCGCGACCGGCCGCGAGCTGGCGCGCAAAGAGGGAGTGCTGGTAGGCATTTCCTCCGGTGCGGCGGTGTTTGCCGCGACCGAGCTGGCGAAACGCCCCGAAAACAAAGGCAAGGTCATTGTGGCGCTGCTGCCGGATACCGGCGATCGGTATCTGTCCACCCCGATGTTTGCCGAATAAGCATACCATTTCCCTTTTCCTATATCTCCTAAAAAAAGACGGTCGCCACCGACTCGGGCGATCGTCTTTTTTGCGGGCTTTGGCGCGACGCATTTGCTAAAAACAGGCTGTTTTATATTGACAATTTGGATGTTTCTCATTATAGTGGGGGTAATAAAACGAAAAGGATGGGATGGCTTTGCAACACAAGATGGGATGGACGCGCCGGATGGGCCGGCGAATGCTGTCGCTTGTTATGACGGCAGGTATACTGCTGCCGACACTGGCGGTGGCGGGGGAGTCAACCGACAACACATATGATTTCAGCGGGTACGACACGGTAAAAGTGGCGTGTGTGGGTGCCAGCACTACCGAGGGCACCAAGGGATACAGCTATCCCGCGTTTTTGCAGACCATGCTGGGCGGACGGTGCGAAGTGCGCAACTTCGGTGTGGGCGGTACCTCGGTTGTGACCGGGCGGGACTTGAGCTACACCAACACCGCCCAATATGCCGCCAGCTTGGAGTTCCGGGCGGATATTGTGATTTTGGATATCGGCGGCAACGATACCCAACCGGGCATTTGGAACGGCGGCAACAACACCTTTGCCAAGGATTATGAGGATTTGGTGCTGTCGTATCTGAACCAGGAAAATCACCCGTTGGTCATGCTGTCGCTGGGCAACCATATGCACCAGTTTAACCCCAGCCAAACCTTCTGGGGAAGCGACGAAAGTGTTACCGTTAACCACATTATCCCGATTTTGAAAGACATTGCGCAGAAATACCAGCTGCCCACCGCGCCATTGCGCGACACTTTTGTGGGACACGAGCTGGAATATCTGGATCCGGACGACGGCGTGCACTACACCGCCGCCGGCTACCGCGCGCAGGCGCAGCTATATTACGATACGCTGGCTGGTGTGGCCACTTTCCCTGCCGACAGCCAGCGGTATTTGTGGAAGCCCACCACCATCAGTTTTGGCAACAGCGATGGAGAGTTTGATGGATACAAGGTGATCCAATGGGTGGACGGTACCACCGGCCAGATCCAGTACGACAGCGGTTCGTTGGCTGCTGCGATGGGCATCGACAGCGGCACGGTGGTGGATCGGTTGACCATTGCGGTGTCCTATTATTGGCAGCAGACAAACGGCACCAACGATTGTCTGCATTTCAACACCAACGATCAAGACGGTTTAAGTGCCCCCGGCATTGCCAACGGCAAACCGCACGATAACGGCTATGGCAGCTTTTTGCAGTATGGCATGAAAACCAACCGGTGGGATACGCTGGTGGTGGAACGGGACAACCAGATGCTGGGGGCGCCCGGCGCGGGCGACTGGATGCTGAATATCGGCGCTTTGGCCAAGGGCAATTCGCTGTATATCAACGGCTTTTCGGTGACCGCTGCGCTGGCGGACGGCACGGTGCAATCGACTTACTGGGGCGTTTCTCAAACACCGGATCGCACCGCGTTGAACGCCGCCATCACCGCCGCCAACGAGGCGTTGTCGGGGACGCAGGTGTATGCGGGCGATGGACGCGCGGCGCTGGCATCGGCGCTTAAACCGGCGGTGACGGTGAACCGGAATACCGCGTCAGAGGCGGCAGCCCTCGATGCGGCGGCAGCGTCGCTGCAAAAGCTGGTGGATGATCTGCGGTATAACACCGGCGATGCATCCGGCGACGGTGTGGTGACCGCCGAGGACGCGTTGATGACGCTGCAAGCGGCAGCCGAAGTGGTCGAGCTGACCCCCATCCAATCCTATGCCGCCGATGCGGATCAAAGCGGAGCGGTGAACGCCGAGGATGCGCTGCTGATTTTGCGACATGCGACCGGCCAGCTGGCGGATTTTTCGACAAAAGCATAAACCAAACGACGGGCACCCCGATCAGGAGTGCCCGCCGTTTTTGCATATATCGAAATCTATTTTCCGCTATGCCGTGGTTAAATCACATAATCGTTGCTGTAACGCTCGCGCTGCTGATCCAGCATATCCTGCAGCGTGATGCTGTCCAGATACTCGTCGATCACCCGCTTCAACCCCTGCCACATCGGCAAGGTCGCACATTCGGCGGCGCGGTCGCAATCCACCGGCGAATGATCCAGACACGCCACCGGCGACAAACTGCCCTCGGTGATGCGCAAAATATCGCCCACGGTGTATTTGTCCGGCGATTTCGCGAGCCGATAGCCGCCTTGGAACCCGCGGTTGGTTTGCAGTACATCCGCTTTGTTGAGCATCGGCACGATCTGCTCCAGATATTTTTTGGAAACCTCCTGCCGCGCGGCAATATCCTTCAGCGCGATATAGCCATCCTGCTGGTGTTCCGCCAGATCCAGCATCATCCGCAGCGCATAGCGCCCTTTTGTCGAGATCTTCATGACCGATCCTCCTTTTGTTCTTAACCCTATAATAACATATATTTAGTAGGTTTTCAAGTCGAAAATTATTCCCGCGCTTTGCCGTTTACTTTATCGCCCATTCGTGTTACAATACCCAAAAGACATCTTTGCGCCGCGGGCGCATAGAATAACCATAGGTTCCGGCATGGTGACCGGACAAAGGGGGATGCGGTATGGAACATAACACCGAGCAATTGGTGGATCGTTTGCTGGACAGCTATCGCCGGTACGATGACACCGCGCGGCTGGAAGAGGACAATATTCTCAACAAAGACACGCTGATCGAGATCGTGGAAAATATCCGGCGGATTTTATTTCCCGGCTTTTTTGATAACAACCGTGTGCGCGCCGATTACTTGAAGTTCCTGGTGGGCGAGCGGCTGGAATTTATCCAGTACCATCTGCAAAAGCAGGTGGCGCGGGCGCTGGGCGCGCAATGCGGCTCGTGCGGAGATTGCCAGCGGTCGGCGCTTTCGGAAAAAGCGGAAGAGATCGTCTACGCGTTTTTGGAAAAGCTGCCGACCATGCGGGATTATCTCGCGACCGATATTGAAGCAGCGTACAACGGCGACCCGGCGGCATACAGCACCGATGAGATCGTGTTTTGTTATCCCGGTGTGTTCGCCATCACGGTGTATCGCATCGCGCACGAGCTGTGGCTGCTGGGGGTGCCGATGATCCCGCGTATCATCAGCGAATATGCCCACGGCATCACCGGCATTGACATTCATCCGGGTGCGACCATCGGCAAATATTTCTTCATCGACCACGGCACCGGTATCGTGATCGGCGAAACCACCCAGATCGGCGATAATGTCAAGATCTATCAGGGCGTGACGCTGGGTGCGCTGTCCACCCGCAAGGGGCAGCAGCTCAAGGGCGTCAAGCGCCATCCCACCATCGGGGATAATGTGACCATCTATTCCGGCACCACCATTTTGGGCGGTGATACTGTGATCGGCAACGGCGCGACCATCGGCGGCAACGCGTTTATCGTGCAGTCGGTTTCGGAGGGGATGCGGGTCAGCGTGCGCAATCCGGAGTTGGAATTCAGCCACAGCCCCAGCAAAGAAGCGGTGCAGGACGGCTTGTGGGATTGGGTAATTTAACCTTGTTGTGATCGCTTTAGGGTAAAGAAAAACAGCCCGCATTCATCGGGCTGTATCTATTGACATTGCCCCCGAAAGGGGCTATACTGTTACTAGAGGATGGCATGACCGATAGACGGTTTGCCCCCACGTTAGAGTTAAGAAATAACCGCTAACTTTGTCAGGGTTGGGCGGTTATTTCTTTTTATTATCATTTACCGTGATGCACACGGTGATAATGCCGAGCACAACCAGAGTGAATTGTAAAAAATCCGTCCATGTTATGTACATCCGCATCACCCCCTTTCGGGGGCGAAAAAAGAAACTTTCGACCCCCTTTGGACAGGGGGCAAACCGCCTACCGTGAATGGTCATGCCATCCAATATCCAATCCTACCAGCATGGCCGCCATTTGTCAACACGGTGGCTTTTTCGCCAAAACAGAACGACCGGGCAGCCACGGCTGCCCGGTCGTTTTTGGTATGGCTCTTTAGAGAGAAACAATCCCCCAGTTCAACTGGGGGTCAAAAAAAGAAA
>ERZ773193.220-NODE-220-length-92386-cov-9.752770_pt1 | contig 92386 bp, 80 predicted proteins | sample MGYA00511110_ERZ773193 | MGnify/ENA primary metagenome ERZ773193 (study PRJEB29015, sample SAMEA2737784) | human gut metagenome | biome: human gut; feature: human-associated habitat; material: faeces | place: China | collected 2012 ... | reverse complement strand
AGAGCACCTGACTCTTAATCAGGGTGTCCAGGGTTCGAACCCCTGATCGCGCACTAGTGATCATCGTTTTTGCAGACGTAGGAGCTGTGGGGACGGTGATTTTTTTAATCATAAAAAATTATTTTTGGAATACAGAAGAGCAAGGAGAAAAATTATGTATTTTGTACCGGACGGCACGAAAGAGTGTGGTTATTATGAATGTAAAAAGTGTGGTTATCGTTTTCTGTCTTTGCAGACGATGAAAAAGATTGCGTGTCCTGATTGTGAGTCAGAGATTGATTATGAAATCGGACCGGATGAGTCAATGGAAAATGTCATTGATACAGCAGAATTGCTGGAGAAGATCGAAGGAGAAGAAGAGGTTGAAAAGATGGATACCCTTTTAAGCCTTGCGATCACCGGAGGGGATGAAAGCTGGATTTAAACTCTCATGTTACATTAGAGTTCCTGATGAGTTATACATAAGCTAAAAAGAGTATGGGGATTTTCAGGAGGCAGAAATGGACGAAAAAAGGACAGGGTATATCAGCATCGGAGAGATGGCGAAGATGAACCGGACAACTGTGCCGACATTGAGGCTGTATGACTCAATGAAGCTGCTTACCCCATGTTATGTGGATGAAAAGACGCATTATCGGTATTATGATATCAAGCAGAATGCCAGATTGGACATGATTCAGTATATGAAAGAGCTGGGAATGGAATTAAAAGAGATTAAGAGTATCCTTGACCGGAAAGATCTGGATCTGATAGAAGATGTACTGATGCAGAAAAGAGAGCAGACACTGCAGGAGATGGAGGAGCTGAAATTTAAAATGGAGGCGATCGACCGGACTGTGGCATCGATTAAGCGTTATAAAAAATCCCCTGCAAGTGGAACTATTACGTTGGAGTATATTCCAGACCGTACTATTTATTCTATGACGGTGGATAAGAATTTTTATGATTACAATATTGATACATACGAACTGATTCTGAAGCAACTGAAAAATAAGCTGATGGAATGTGATATTCCACAGGTCTACTATTGTAATGCGGGAACGTTGATGAGCCGGAGAAGGTTTGAAGAGCAGAGTTTTTATTCTAATGAGATTTTTATTTTCGTAGATGATAATTTTCCACTTCAGGACAGGGTACAGAAGATTGAAAATGGAATGTACGCGTGTATTTATACGGAGGATTTCGATGAAGAACAGGAGTGTGCCGCAAAGCTATTGGAATATTGTAAAAAGAATCACTATGAAATCTGTGGAGATTATATCTGTGAAGAGATCATGGAAATGCATATTTTTAATGAGCGGAAAAGATCCATGTATTTGCGGCTTCAGGTTCCTGTAAAAATGAACAAATAATTTGTCGGATTTCTGTGACAAAAGATGGTTGACTCTCAAGTTACTTCAGACTTTATACTGGACTTAGATAAAAATTTAACAAATGAAAAAGAAGATAAAAGAAATTTGTTAGGACAGAAACCGGTACTTCGGTACTGCTTAATCCGGTGTCTGTCAGGGCGATGAAAGCAGTACAGAGAGGAAGGCCAGTATGGAGAAAATTAAAGTAATTCAGTATGGATGCGGCAAGATGAGTAAGTATACATTACGTTATCTTTATGAAACCGGATGCCAGATCGTTGGTGCGATTGACTGTAATCCTGCAATTGTCGGAATGGACATCGGTGATTATGCAGGGCTGGGTGTAAAGACCGGAATCTTGATCAGTGACAATGCCGATGAAGTTCTGGACAATACAGATGCCGATATTGCGGTTGTTACTTTATTCAGTCTCGTAAGTGAATGTTTCCCTCACTATATGAAGTGTCTGAGCAGAGGAATCAGCGTTATTACAACTTGTGAGGAGGCAACTTACTGTTGGACGACAGATCCTGTCAGAGCGAACATTCTGGATGTGACAGCGAAAGAGAATGGCTGTACATTTGTTGGAAGTGGTATGGAAGATATTTTCTGGGTAAATATGGTCGGCATGGTAGCTGCTGGATGCCATAAGATTGAGAAAATTGAAGGTGCAGTAAGTTATAATGTAGAGGATTATGGACTGGCACTGGCCAAGGCACATGGTGTAGGTCTGACACCGGAAGAATTTGAAAATCAGATTGCACATCCGGAAGAGATAGAGCCATCTTATGTATGGAATTCCAATGAGGCACTTGCATCAAAGATGGGATGGACGATCAAGAGCCAGACGCAGAAATGCGTGCCATATTTCCATGATACAGATTTGTATTCATCTACTTTGGATGCAACGATTCCAAAGGGAAATTGCATCGGTATGGCAGCAGTTGTTACAACAGAGACATTCCAGGGACCGGTTATTGAGACGCAGTGTATTGGAAAGGTATATGGGGCAGACGATGGAGATATGTGTGACTGGAAGATTACGGGAGAACCGGATACGGAGTTCCATGTTGTAAAACCGGCAACAGTCGAGCATACATGTGCAACGATTGTCAACAGAATTCCGGCAGTGCTTCTTGCTCCGGCAGGATTGGTAACGTTGGATCAACTGGAAGAAATTGCATATCCGACATATCCGATGGAATTTTATCTGTAGTTATATACAGACCGTATTCTATAGATGAAAAGAATAGAAAGAAAATAAGGTTAAAAATGAGATCCTGCTTTTTTAAGCAGGGTCTTTTTGCTACCTATTGCGAGATTCCTGCATAATGTGTAAGTAGTGTCTGCTGATTAATAGAAAAACAGCTTGAAACCATTGATTTTACTGCATTTTTCACTCGAAAATGATATAATAAAGTGTACGGTTTTATAAGTATCACTTCTGATGACAATATATAAGCTATATGAACAACAACAGTACATGTACCAAAACAAGATTCATAGTGTAGAAAACCGCATTGTCAGTATCTCACAGCCATGGATTAGACCAATCGTCAGAGGAAAAACAAAAGCTCCGGTTGAATTTGGTGCTAAGTTTGATTTAAGCATTGATGATAGCGGTCTTGGCAGAATAGAAAAAATATCCTATGATGCCTACAATGAAAGTACAGTACTTGTTGAAGTAGTGGAACGATTCAGGGAACGAACTGGTTATTACCCAGAACGCCTACTGGCAGACCAAATATATCGAACCAGAGACAACAGAAATTTCTGTAAGCCTCATGGAATACGATTATCTGGTCCAAAGCTTGGGAGGCCAAGCCTTACAAAACAATCATCAAAAGAGAAAAAGCAGGAATATCAGGATAACACCGATCGAATTGAGGTAGAGCACTCATTCAGTTTAAGTAAACGCTGCTACGGAATGGACTTGATAAGAACCAAGCTCTATGACACAACACTTACATCGATTGCGTTATCTGTATTTGTGACGAATTTATTCAAGATTCAGTCATGAATACTTTTTGCTCTTATTTATCTTTTGGAGCTGATTGGATTACAACCTGCTGATTTTCAACCGGAAACGGTTTAATCAGCAGACACTATATAGCAGTGACCCTGTATCTATGGTAGAATGAATTCATCCATAGATGCCTGGTCACAGAGGTATGGATACCTCGGAAAGGAGATTTTATGAAGAGACCGGACAACAATAGAATAACAGCACTTTATGAGAGACTGTCACGAGATGACGAACTGAATGGAGACAGTAACAGCATTGTAAACCAAAAGAAAATGCTTGAAAAATATGCCAAAGAACAGGGTTTTACAAACCTTGATCACTATACCGATGTGTATAACCAAAGATTGATACCATTTGATACAAAAATGGCGGTTCAAACGCCAAAAATAACGGCTTTCGAGGGCAAAAGAGACTGTCGAAAGCCGTTATTTTTGTTTTGGGGATTTATGTAGTTCGTGTGCGGGGTTCATCAATGCACCCAGCTAATAAGGGGTGGGTGCATTTGCACCCAAGCAAATTAAATGCTCAAAAGGTTTAGTTGTAAAACATCTTAACGATTACTTGTTTTTATATTTATCCATCTCTATGAGCATTTTGTAAAGATGTTTCTGTTCTGCTTTTGTCTTAGCAGAAACAAATTCGTAGCATTTCAAAGGGATGCTATCCTCTTGTTCATTATCACCGAGCTTTTCAAACAGACGGGAAAGAGGGATATTGAGGGCGGATGCAATCTTTTCCACGCTTTCAAGAGTAGCGTTCTTTTCTCCTCGTTCCAGTTGTCCGATGTAGGTCGGATGACAACCTGCCATTTCGGCCAATTTCTCCTGGCTGAGATTCTGTTGCGTTCTATAATTACGGATACGCTGTCCGATAAATTTAGCTATTTCACTCATTATACATCCTCCTATATATAGCCTATAAATATTCTTTTTGATTTACCACAGACTATTGATATTTATTCTTGACTATGTCATACTATAAATATTAAAAATGTGAATTTGAGTGCTTTTAGTCTTTGGATCAAGCTATATCAGAAAGATTAGAAATGCCAGAACGCAAAAAAGCCGAGATACTGGCGAACACACCAATACCTCGGCTTCATATAACAAAGGCGAAAACAAAAAAATAGCAAGCGATTTTGATGCCTGCTACCCCATTTTGTTTCGTAAAGTATATAACTTGAAGTCCAACACTTTTCAACAAGTATCGTGTAAAATCATACACGATGTTGTCGGATTTGTCAATAGGTACGGAGGAAAAGTCGAAAAGAATTAAAAAATGGACTTTTTGATACCAAATTTTACATAGAATCGCACTCACCATTCTTATTTGATTTTTATTCGCCGTCAAAATCCTTGTCAGCATCAGAGAGAGGAGGTTACTCACAATGCCAAGAAAAGGCGAAAACATTTACAAGCGTAAAGACGGCAGATGGGAGGGGCGATATATTCGTTCCTACGATTCCGAACATAAAGCAAAATACGCCTATGTTTACGGAAAAACCTATAGCGAGGTAAAACGCAAGCTCACGGAGCAAAGAGGCAATGTCCAAAAGGTACAGCCTACTAAGAACAAATCTTCAACCTATGGTGAACTATTAGATTGTTGGCTACATTCAATGCAATTGAATACCAAAGAATCTACGCAAGCACGGTACACGCATCTGATAAAAACACATATCAAGCCGCATTTAGGTGCCGTTCAGCTTTCGCAACTTACAACAGATGCTATCGAAATCTTTATTGAACAGCAACTTACCGATGGGCGTTTGGATAATTCCGGTGGACTGTCTCCGAAAACTGTTACCGATATTCTAACCATTATAAAAAGTACAATCGAATATGCGAGATACAAAGAACTTCCCGTGATTTGTAATCTCAGCAAACTTTCCATAAAAAAGAAAGAGAAAGAAATGAGGGTTTTTACCCCGTCCGAGCAAGAATCCTTGATAGGAACGCTCACAAACGATATGGACCATTCAAAGTTTGGGGTACTCTTGTCTTTATATACAGGGATACGTGTTGGTGAGCTGTGTGCTCTGCAATGGGAAGATTTTGATCTGGCACACAGCAAACTAAAAATCCGAAAAACAATGCAACGTATTCAAGATTTAGGAAACGGAAGTGTTTCAAAAACGAAAATTGTCATCACAGAACCCAAAAGCCAATGTTCTATTCGTGAGATTCCGTTGCCGTTGTTCATCGTTGATGTTGCGAAGAAATTCGCATCCAATCCCAAAGCATACATTTTGACAGGAACCGACCGGTACATTGAGCCTCGCACTATGCAAAATCGGTTTAAAAGTTATGTAAAAGAGTGCAATGTTGAACCGGCTAATTTCCACGTGCTCAGACATACTTTTGCAACTCGATGTGTAGAGGTTGGTTTTGAGGTCAAGAGTTTAAGTGAAGTGCTTGGTCACGCTAATGTAAATATCACGCTCAACCGTTATGTTCATTCGTCATTTGAGCTAAAACATTCCAATATGAATAAGCTGGCTTCTCAGTATAAGCCGTCAAATATGTAGTCAATAAAACCCGAAACGCCTTGAAAAAGCAGGCATTTCGGGTTTTTCTTCTTCAAGTTATATACTTTACGAAAGTTACGATTTGCGAAATCACGAAAGGAGTTTATGAATGAATAGCACAAATAAGTGGTTGCTCACTGATGAAGAAAAGGACAGATTTATCGCTACGCTCACGCCTAATTTGACCATTCTAAGAACAAGCGCAGAAATTTCACAAGAAGAACTGGCAAATCTCATCGGAGTATCTCGGCAAACTTACAGTGCAATCGAACGAAAAGTCAGAAAAATGGCATGGAGCACTTATTTATCTTTGGTTCTCTTTTATGACCACAACCGGAAAACGCATAAATTGATTCGACAACTTTCCATTTTCCCGAAAGAATTAGTTATTCGGTTTAATGATGGTGTGGATTACTCTGATTTTGAGATAAGTTCATTCCTTGGCAACAAGTCAGAAGAAATAATCGAGCACTTAGATGACCAGGCAAAGGGAGCTATTCGAGCAATGGTTATGATGGAATACGCAAGGTGTAATTCAATAACAAACGATGCAGTCATTAAATCGTTAGGAGTCATCACGAAATAAAAATTTCTTTAAAGTGTATTTTGGCACAAACAAGAATTAACACTTCAAATTTACATATGTAGCGCAGTGATGTGCGGCAGGAGGGTACTGATGGAAACCGAGAAATTTGAACTTATGTTGGATGAAGCACAGGCTAACGCCGCCTTGGAAAAAGGAATGTTATATGCTGATACCTTTGTAAATAAGAATTATTTGATCAATTTAGACCGTTATCCGTTGGTAGAACTTGACTCTGCTGAAAAGTCCGATGAATATATTCGTTTATATCAGATTGAGCGCATAGTTTACGATGTGGACGAAAATGCCAACGACAAGCTCATCAGCGTGTATAGTGCTTTCTTTAACATTCAAGCAGCAGGTCTCCTCGTAATAAAGAGTACAAGAAATGCACTTGGATTTTACATTGGTGTGCGTTCTGTTGATAACACCTCTACCGCAGAAGCTATTTTAGAAAAAAGCTTCAAAGGTAATTTCGCCGGAAGCCAGATACAGGCAATTCCCCAAGAGGAAGTTCAGAAAGTCTTAGGTTCTATAAATAAGAGTGGACGTTTTGGCACTCGTCAAAATGTTTCTTCGGTATCTATCGTACCTTCCACAAGAGACGAAGATAAAGAACGCTTTGTCCAGGGCATCGAAAAATTTATTGATACCATGAAAGGTTCGGAATACACTGCAGTGTTTATTGCTGAACCTTTGGATAAAGAAATCCTTGAGCAACGCAAGCGAGGTTTGCAAAAGATTTATTCTGGTCTTTCTCCCTTTGCTTCCACTCAGCTCTCCTATGGTGAGAACTATAGCAAGGCTGTTTCTAAAGGCATGAGTGAGAATTTTTCCAAAACCCTTAATGACAGCCTTACTGACACAACGAGCCATTTTAATAGCCGTTCCACTTCTCGCAGTCATGGAACTTCGTTTGGCTTTTTGGGTATCGGTTTTAATAACAGCACCTCTACCGGATATAGTTCCGGTAGCTCCTGGGCAAGTGCAGTAACTCGTGGAACATCTGAAACCAAGGGTGAAACCGTAACCGAGACCGATACTGATACAACCGGCGATAGCCGTACCATCACCGTAACGAGCGAAAATAAGTCCGTTAAATATATTCTTGAAAAAATTGACCAACATCTTGCTCGTATTAAAAACTGCGAAGCTTTTGGATTATGGGACATCGCTTGTTACTTTGTTTCTGAAAATGTGCAAACTTCCGTTGTTGCGGCAAGTACATACAAGGCATTGATGGCAGGTTTTGATTCCGGCGTTGAAAACTCTTACGTCAACGTGTGGAAACAAGATAACACGGAGAATACTCCTGCCCTCTTGGAATACCTGCGTTACTGCATTCATCCTCGTTTTTCTATCCCTGGAGATGACCAGTTTTTTGAGGTTGAAAGCCAGACAGTTAATCCTTGCAGCTTGATAAGCGGTAATGAAATGCCCTATATTATGGGGCTTCCTCACCACTCTGTCCCTGGTGTTACGGTTCTTAATATGGCAGAGTTTGGACGCAATGTTAGATTTTCAAGTGGTGCTCCTCGTGGTAAAAAAGTTGAGCTTGGACAGGTTTACCACATGGGCGAAAAGGAAACCGCAAGAGTCAAGCTTAACCTTGAAAGTTTTCGCTCGCATTGCTTCATCACAGGTTCTACAGGTTCCGGTAAGTCCAATACAACATATCGTATCTTGGACGAAATGATTGAACATAAGATTCCTTTTTTGGTAGTTGAGCCTGCCAAGGGTGAATATAAGCGTTATTACGGCAAGCTGCCTGGAATCCATGTGTACTGCACTAACCCTCGATACTACTCAATGCTCCACATCAATCCGTTCCGATTCAATCAAGGAATACACGTTCTTGAGCATCTTGACAGATTGATTGAAATATTTAATGCTTGCTGGCCGCTGTACGCAGCTATGCCCGCTATCCTCAAAGAGTCCTTTGAGAGAGCGTATATAAAATGCGGTTGGGATTTGGAAAACTCCATATATATTCCTAATGGTCACAGCAAATTCCCGACATTCAATGACGTGTTGGAAGCCTTGCCCGAAATCATCAATTCTTCCTCGTATTCATCAGATTCCAAGGGTGACTATACCGGAGCACTTGTGACGAGAGTTAAGTCGCTTACTAATGGTATTTCCGGTCAAGTTTTGTGTAGTGTAAATGATATTGATGAAGAATATCTCTTTGACCAAAACACTATCGTTGACCTTAGCCGAGTGTCTTCTTTGGAAACTAAGAGCTTGTTGATGGGTGTGCTAATACTCAAATTGAATGAGTACCGTATGTGTACAAGCGAAGAAAATCAACCGCTTCGCCATGTAACCGTAATGGAAGAAGCACACAACATTTTGAAGCGCAGTCCTACTGGCGGTAGCGAAGGCTCAAATGTGCAGGCAAAATCCGTAGAAATGATTAGTTCTGCCATTGCAGAAATGCGTACATACGGAGAGGGTTTTATTATCGTTGACCAGTCTCCCACAGCAGTTGATGTGTCTGCTGTAAAAAATACAAACACAAAAATCATTATGAGGCTTCCCGATTATGAGGACTGCAAAATCGCAGGTCTTTCTATGGGACTTAATGATAGTCAAATAAGAGAAATATCCAGATTCCCTATGGGTGTTGCAGTTGTGTATCAAAATAACTGGGTCGAAGCAGTTTTAACTCAAATTGACAAAAGCGAAGAACAATATCATCAGACCGACCTTATCACAGACGACTACGCTCTTGCGGTGATAAAAGGACAGTTGGCGGTTGAGCTTGTTTTCCAGTATGAAACAGGACTTGCTGCGGAAGAAGGATTCCAGTTGGATGATTTGTTGGAGATCATAAACAGCTCCGATATAAACGCTTCCAAAAAGCAGGACATTGTTCAGTCGATGGTTGATTGGTGCTCGTGTTTTGAACGTGAGGCTCCTGTTAATGGTAGTTTTGCCGCAAAACTGGCAGAATTTATCAGTTGCAATGGGCTCTTTGAAGCTCTTCCGATTCGCTTTGCAAAAGATTATAAGAACGAACCTAAAATTACTCGTGATTGCATCGACAAAAAGGACTTGGCTTCAATTAGAAATTGGCACAGCCGTGTCTATGACCATCTCGATAGCTACGTTCTTTTAACTGACGAAAACATCAAGAATAGAGTTCTTCGATACCTGCTTCTCAATAAACGTGTTGAGGAAATCAACTACAACAAATACCAGTTGATTTACGAGGGAATCTATGGAAAAGCGAGAGGCAATAAATGAATCAAGTAGTTGTATTTTATAACCCTTTTTTGCCTGAACTTAAAATATCAGTAAATGGCAAAAAATTATCTCCATATAGTTCCTTAATGAGTTTTCAGCATCAAAGACTCGAAAAGTGGTCTGATTGCTTGTTTACAGAACTTTACCGTGAGGTAAATTCCGATTACGAAATGCTTTGCGTTTCAAACGAGTTTACATGTGAATGGTTAGAGGAACTGGCACACAGAAGTTCTCATTGTATTTCCTTTATGAGCCAAGCTTTGCCGATGGATGCAAACGTATATGAAAGACTCGGCAAACTGGAAATGTTAGGCGGCGAAGAAACTGATGAAAGCATAATCATCCCGGTCGTTAATGTAAGCAATAATGATGAAATGACTACAGCCGTTTATGAAGTTTTAGAGGAGCAAGGCATATTTGAAGATGTTTCAGACGACGGTATCACATGGACAGATTGCCCGTTGACAACCGTTGAGATAAAGCCTTTTGATGCCAACGATGAGCTTCCTTATGATGCCCCCGTTGTCGTTGCCTTATGCGAAAGCGAGGATGACTACATCAGATTAGATACTGATGCTCCTATATACGCTTTAGTGATGGGAACAGAAACACGCTTTATTAAGCGACAAGGAACCAAGTTATATTTTAGCGTTGACCCCGATGACATCGGAAAGCTTCTTTTAGGAATCATCGAAGAGGAAGCATTGTGTCCATTCCTATCTCAGTTAAGTTACAACTTTCCTGCTCATGCAAAAGAGTTCTTAACTGAAAGTGAAAAAGAAGATTTAGAGCTTGTATGCCAAGCATCGCCCATGTGTACTGTTACACTTCCGCAAGTTTGTGATGTTGGACGTGCCGTAGAACTGGATGCACATATTTTCCCCGCTGATAGCGAGGTCGCTTTGCGAGTTGTAACAGATTCAAGCGACACCATAGATGTTGATGGTTGTACCTTGTATCCTCGTGCTGTAGGTACGGCTGAAATAGCCGTGTATATCGGGGATGATCCTTATCCAGTTGCAATCGAAGTCATAAAAGTTCGACAACGTAATTTAATAACCGGCATTACGCTGTTTCCCTCAGCTCTTTATATGCCAGTGGGAGGGACAAGCGAATTAACCTTAACAATCGTTCCAGATAACGCCGAAAACAAAGACGAAATTCGCTGGAGCTGCGATGACCACTCTGTAGCAAACGTAGATTTTTCCTCTGGTGTTATTACGGCAATAGATTGTGGGCGTTGTTGTATAACTGCATATACCCAGGAAGTTTCTAAAACTATTTCTCTTGAAGTACAACCGGAAATTGAAGACATTATTTGTCCTTGCAGTTTCCTTGAACTTGGTGTCGGCGAGCAGAAAGAATGGAAATATAGACTTGTTCCAGAAAATGCTTACGGCAAGGATTTTTTGAGAGCTGTTAGTAGCGATAAAAATGTTGCCGAATACCGAGGCGGTTATGTATTAGGTAGAGGTTTGGGTGAGTGCAAAATTTATATTAAGAACCAAAGTGGTTCTGTGAGCCGAGAATTAAAGGTCTCGGTAAAGAAAAGCAAAAAGTTTTGGTAATTGCAGATTGGAGGTGAGCTGAGTGCAGAGCGTGTATTACAACAACTTGGGGGCTAATAAACGGATATATGATGCTGCCCTCCAATGCTTTCAAAATAGAGGAAGAAGCTTTCCTGTTACCGGTTCGATTCCGGCGGCTGAATTAGCCATTGAAGTTTTGAATGACCATCCAGAGATTTTCTATGTAGGTCAAGAGTTTCGTGTCATGTCGAGTTTGATGCGGAGAGATATAATGCCTGTTTATCTATACTCTCCTGCTGAATCTGTGAAGATTCGTAATCAATTAGATGCTACTGCTCAGACAATTATTAGTGAGCATATCAACGACCATCAATCTGATTATGATAAGGTTCGCTCTCTACATGACTACCTCAAAAGCAATTTAGAATACGATACTGTTGCTGCAACCAGTCACAGACCTAATGAGCGTAATATCGCAGAAGCTCATAACATAATTGGTGCACTTTTGAAAAACAAGTGTGTATGTGAGGGCTTTGCAAAAGCATTTAAATTCTTGTGTGACAAAATCGGTTTAGAGTGTTGGGTAGTTTCCGGTAAAGGTAGCAGTTCAATCGGTGCCGGTCCTCACGCATGGAACATTGTAAGAATAAACGGATATTACCACCACGTTGATGTTACTTGGGACAACCAATATTCAGATTCATCTGCTGTGTCAAACTATGGCTACATGAATTTAAGCGACGACGAAATTGCTAAAGACCACACATGGAATAGAAAACACTACCCCGAATGTCCATCTTCTCCCTACAACTATTTCAGAGTGAACAATGCTTTGATTGATAGTAAAGCTCAGTTGGAAAGTATGCTGTACAACAGCTTTCAGATGGAAGAAGAATTTATCATGTTCCGTGTTGTGCGTGGAAGTATCCTGGAACGAGAAATAAACGGTTGTTTAACAGACAGCATCCAGCGAGCTGCCAACCGTTGCAAACACATTTCTGTTTCCACGTTCCGTTATGGTGGAGTACCCGAACAGCTCACGTTTTTCGTTCAGCCCGATTACTGCTATAGATAAGGAGGACGAACATGAAACGACTGGAACAGCAAGCACCTGTTGATCAACTCGGTCAAACAGGTGGAGAAACTGCAATAGATACTCAAATAGAAGTTGACCTTATCTGTGGGGGTGTAGGTTTTGATGATGGTCCCACAGATGATGGTCAATGGTTGAAAGAAGCTCGTAACAAGCAAAAAAGCAAAGTAAACAACAAGGAGGTGTAAGTAATGTCAGAAATCGAAGGTGGCGGCGGTGGTTCCGTTGAAAGCGGTGGCAGCGGCGAAGTTAGTAGTAGTTCCGAAGTAAGTGAAACTTCTACAGCCGAAACGGGCGGCGAATCTTCCGAAGCTACGCAAGAAGCTACAACCGAAGAAGCAGGTGAATCTGGCGGTTTTGATGAAGATACTGACACTACTGAATCTCCAGAAGATAGCACCGAGGAGTATGACGAATCGGACTCCGAAGAAGAACCGGATGATAGTCAAGAGGTAGGTTTTTCTGAAGGCGATGATACAGACAATGCGGATTCACAAATTGATGATACCGATTACGAAAATGATGAAATGTCTTCCGGTGATGAGGACGGCGTTGGATTTGATGATTCCTCGGATGAAGACTTGGATGCCCAAGGGGATGACGAGGATATAGGTGAGACCGAAGACTATTCTGAGGACGAGCCTCTTGATGATAGCTCAGAAGACAATGATGATATTGACGATGGCGAAGCTGAGACCGAGGACACCGATTCCAACGCTGACGGCGACGAAGCCGATGGCGATATGGATAACGACGGTGATCCAGATGGTTCTGAGGCTGATACCGAAGCTGACACCGAAGACGGTGACGATTACGACGAGGAAGACCCTGGCGAGTTAGAAGATTATTCTGATGACACGCAGGATGACTGCGAAGCTCAGGCCGATGACACCGACTTCAATGCTGACGGCGACGAAGCCGATGGCGACATGGATAACGACGGTGAGCCCGATGGTTCTGAGGCCGATGCTGAAACCGACAGCGAAGACGGCGACGACGTACAAGACGACGGTGAAGCTCAGACCGAGGACACTGACTCAAATGCTGACGGCGACGAAGCCGATGGCGACATAGATAACGACGGTGAACCCGATGGTTCTGAGGCTGATGCCGAAGCCGACACCGAAGACGGTGATGGCGTACAAGACGACGTCGAAGCTCAGACCGAGGACACCGACTCCGCCGCTGACGGCGATGAAGCCGATGGCGATATGGATAACGACGGTGAACCCGATGGTTCTGAGGCAGATACCGAAGCCGACACCGAAGACGGTGACGATACCGATGATTACGATGAGGAAGACCTTGGTGAGTTAGAAGATTATTCTGACGATGATTCCGAGAACCGTAACGAAGAAGATGAATCTACAGACGGTAGCAATTCCGAACGTGAACAAGAGGAAGAAGAACAGGCTGCCGAAGAAGAAAATCAAAAAGCAGCAGAACGGGCTGAGGATGAAGCTGAAAATGCTGATGTTCATAATGCTGACAACAATGTTGATGATGCCGCAGAGTCGGAAAACAGAAATCCTTCTGAAAACGGCACAGAACAGCAAAATGAACCTGCAGAAACAGAATCTACTCAAACAGTAGATACCGAGAACGAAGCACCTCGAAATGATACTGAAGTTCAAAACGATTCTGCGGATAATAAGACTGACAGTTCCACAGATACTCGTGACCAAAACGAGGAACAGCCGGACGATACAAATTCCAGAATGGAAAATAAGGCTGAAACTCCCGAAGGTGAAGACGCATATCGTACCGCTATGAATAATATGGCGGAGTATATGAGCGAACACAACTATGGTCCTGATGATTATGCGGAATATTCCCAGGACCCTGAGTGGCAAAAACTCAATGCTGATTTACAACAATCCTTGGGTATGGAGGTTACAACAGACGCTTCAACTCCTTCGCCGGAAAGTGGCAAGGATGTATCTGCTACAGAGCTTCCCGATAATTGTGTGATGGTTAATGCGTCTGACATTGATATGACATACGCACAGGGTATGGATAGTGACCAATTCTGGAATCACCATGGCAATACCAAAGAAGACTATATGCGTATTGCCGAAGGAATACCGGATGTTCAGCAAGCATTGGATAGCGGCAAATCTCTCGACGAAATCAAACAAGACCCGGATTTGAAGGACACGGCACACGCTTACTTCGACCCGGAAAACATGATTAAAGTCGAACAGCAAGCAGACGGGAGTTATTCCTTTGCCGATGATGGTCGCCATAGAATTGCCGCAGCTCAAGAATTAGGTTATGAAATTCCTGTTCAAGTTACTAATTTGCCCGAAAACGCAAACGCTTCTGCTGCTGATGTGAAGCCAGAAGGCACAGCAACAGCGGAAGATGTTGCCAACAAATCAGATATAAGCAGTGAAACTCGTGAAAATCTGGGTGCATTTGAACAGAACAACTGGGACAACCTTTCGCAAGTCGAAAAGGAACAAGCTGTAGAGAATCTCCGCGATAGCATCGCAAAAGATCTCCAGCTTGAAAACAAGCCCAACATAGCTTATTACAACAATGAGAACCCTGGCGATTATGGCGGATATGCTGCAAGCAACAACACCATTTACATAAACCGCTTTAATATGGGTGATGCTGCGGAAACTGCTGATACTATCGCCCACGAGTCTCGACATTGTTGGCAGCATGAACGAGCAGATAATCCTCAAACCGAACAAGACTATCAATTCAAAGAAAACTTTGATGATTATGTTTGTCCAGAGGATGATTATCGAGGATATAGAGACCAACCGGTTGAAGCAGATGCCAGAGATTATGCACAAAATATCACAGATAATATCCTGACCGGACATCCGAACGCAACAAGCGAAATTTCACCAGAGAATACTAATTCTAATGCAACAGAAAGCGAAATTCGCCAAAGAGAAGAAGGTAAAGGTGCTGTATTTGATGAATCGTCAGAAATCCCAACTGATATAGATAAAAAAGTTGATGATTTTGAATCGAAAGTTAGAGAACCAGAACAATATGATTCAAAATATGATTATGATAATCAAAAAAAATTAGAGGATTACTATAAGCAAGGTGACGGAAAACTAACAGATGAACAGAAATCTGCATTAACCGACGAACTAAAAACCAATTATGATGCTACGTCAAAAGAAGACAGAGGCGATGTACGAGTTCCTGAAAATGAAAAAGATGTATCGTGCGTATATTATGACGGAAATACAAAGAAGTATGATATTGGATATAATTGGAAGGATGGTACAGTACCAGAGTCTCGTGAAATGAAAGTAATGCAAGTAGGGGATCAATTCGATAGAGTTGGACCACCTTCAGGTAAATGTGTTGGAGAAGTCAATAGCGACGGTACTTGTGCAACACGCGAACAGAGATCAATTCCTTATCATTTGAACGAGGCAAATATTACAGATGAACCATCTTATCATAGATATGAGGCAGAACAAGATTTTACAAAAGAAAATCTAGATAATGCGATTGATAATTCATCATTCTATACAGATGCACAGAAAGCAGAAATGCATCAAAAGGTTGATGATTATTATGATCGTTCGCATGCTAAATATGGAGATAGTGACGGTCTGGCTTATGGTGAAATTGCTCCAATGTTTGAAGATACAACGGGTTCCACTGGTGGAGGATACCAATATGATATGCCATTAAGCATGGATGAACTAGAAAACATTGGAATGATAAGTGAAGTTCCTAGAGGAAGCTATTAGGAGGAATTATATGAATTTAGAAAGCTATTTTAACAAATTAAAAAGCGATTTTCCAGATATAAATCTTCCAGGTATATTTGAAGCTGAAGACTATAATGAGTCACAGTTAAAAATTAATGGAATATGGACAAATTATTTGTACGGATGTGGAGTGATTCGAAAAAATGATAGATATGTTTATCTTGAAACGGATCAAGAAAGAGGTTATATCTCTGTTGTAAAAGAGTTTGAGAATAAGGAATCTTTGGAACAGTATATTTGTAATCGATTTACTATTATAGCAAACGCATCTAGGGATAGTAATTCAAAAGAAGAAATGGCTGTCAGATTTGTTCAGCAAAAATATAAGTATTCAGAAAAGCAGTCAAGAAGAATGGTTGCTCAAATTGCTAAACACAAAGAGATATTTGAAGAATTTTTCAACTATGCTCGCGTAGGAAGATTTTGTAAGAAAGACAAGTCTCAGACTCAAGTGCATGGATATACAGCGGAGTTTTTGAGCAAAGAGTACAATTTGTCTCCTCTTGGAGCATACAACTACTTAGTGTATTTAATCGAAGACCCCGAGCGTGCACTTGCAGATTTGAAAGCTGGTTTGCCAACGAAAGATTCATCGAGATTTGAAAAATTTATAGATCAAGAGGAGGTACAAGGAAAAATGGATGAGAAAATCACCACACCAGTTGAAGAAATCGCTGAGCCTCAGAAGACTCCTGCTGAAACTCCTGCAGAGCAGACTGCACTTCTTGAAAAGCTGGATGCTGTACAGCAGGCACTTGCAGCTTTACAGCAAACTTTCAACGACAAAATCGCAGAGGACACACACAAGAACAGTCTGTTCGATAATATGCACCGTGAACTGGTGCGTTATCAGAACGGAGCTTTAGATAAGATTGTTGACACGATTGCGTTGGATATTATCCAGCTCGTTGACACCACTAAGGGTCATGTTCGTGTGTACGACAAGAAAGAGCCTACTGAGGAAAACTACAAGAAACTCCTTAGAATAGTAAAGGGTATTGCTGAAGATTTGGAAGACATCCTTTATCGCCAGAACATCGAATCTTATCGTGTTCCCGGTCACGAAGTAGATACTCGCCGCCAAAAGATTATTCAGACCGTTCCGACGGATGATAAATCCAAGGATAACCTCATAGCTGTTCGTGCTGCAGATGGTTACGAAAAAGGCGACAAGGTGCTCAGACCCGAAAGAATCAAGATTTTCAAGTACGAAGCTCCTGCCACCAAACCTACGGAAAATAATTAAATCTATATAGACGAAAGGAAACTAAATCATGGGAAAAGTATTTGGTATTGACCTTGGTACAACTTATTCGTGCATTGCATACATTGATGAGAATGGCAAGCCTGTTGTTCTCAAAAACGCAGAGGGTGACCTTACTACCCCTTCGGCTGTATTCTTTGAAACACAGACCGATGTTACCGTTGGTTCTGCCGCAAAAGAAAGTGCAAAGATGTATCCCGAGCAGGTTGTAACTTTCATTAAGCGTAGCATTGGACAGCCTGGATTCAGTCTGAATCTGAACGGCATTGATATGAAGCCAGAAGAAATTTCTTCTTACATCCTCAAGAAAGTCGTAAAGGATGCTGAGGATACCCTCCGTATGGAAGGCAAGTTGGGCGACGATGAGCAGATCCGTGATGTTGTTATTACCTGCCCTGCATACTTCGGTGTTACTGAGCGTGACGCTACCAAGGCTGCTGGTGTTATTGCTGGTCTGAATGTTCTGGCTATTATTAACGAGCCTACTGCTGCTGCTATTACATACGGCGTTACTGACGATAGTCAGAATAAAACCGTTCTGGTTTATGACCTTGGTGGTGGTACTTTCGATATTACCATGATTAACATTAAGCCCGGAGAAATCCGTGTTATCTGCACCGGTGGTGACCATAACCTCGGTGGTAAGGATTGGGACGACCGTGTTCTTATGTATCTCGCAGAACAGTATCAGTCTGAAACCGGAACACCCGATAGCATCCTTGAGGATGCAGAAACTCTCCAAGAACTCAGCCTTGCTGCAGAACGAGCAAAGAAGCTGTTGAGTGCAAAGGAAAAAGCTCCTGTTGCTGTCAACTATATGGGTGAGCGTGTTCGTGTTGAGCTGACCCGTGAAAAGTTTGATGAGCTTACCGAAGATCTCCTGACTCGTACTATTGATCTGACTCGTGAAATGTTCAAAGAAGCTGAAAAGAAAGGGTTCACTCAGAATGATGTAAGTGAAATTCTTCTTGTTGGCGGTTCCTCTAAAATGCCACAGGTTATGAGCCGTGTTAAGAGTGCGTTCGGTATCGAAACTAAGATGTTTGACCCCGATGAATCCGTTGCTAAGGGTGCTGCTATTTATGCAAATAAGATGAGCGAGTTCAATATCGTTCTGGAAGAAATTGCTAAACAGCAGGGCAAGAGCGTTGAGGAAGTTAAGGAACAGGTTGATAAGGGTCAGATGGATATCCAGAAGGAAGCTAAAAAGGCTAATATCCAGATGCGTGGTGGACGTCTCCCCGGTGAAGACGTTAAGATTATCAACGTGTCCAGCCGTAGCTTCGGCACTTGTGCTTATGATGAAACCGACCAGTTAAAGCTGTTCAATATTATCATTAAAAACGCTGAACTTCCTGCAACGGGTACTAACTCTTTCTATCCTCGCCAGAACAATCAGCAGTCCGTTCGTTTCCAGGTTATGGAGTGCCTTGCTTCTGACGAAAAAGTTGACCCCGAACTTGGTAAGGAAATCGGTACTGCCGAGCTGACCCTGCCTGCAGGTGTTACCCTTGATACTGAAATCCAGGTTACTTTCCGTCTGGACGAATCTGGTCTGCTTCACCTCCATGCTAAGGAAATGAAGGACGGTCGTGAAGTTGATGCTGAGTTCCAGACCACCGAAGCTTTGTCCGAGCAGGAAATGACCGATGCTATTCGTCGTAGCAATAAGTCGAGTGTCAACTAATAACCCAGACATTATATTTCTGCGAAGAAAGGCGGTACGGTAATGGAAAACTATTTTATACTCTTAGAGCTTCCATTTGACCTGCCGGAGAGCGATACCAATAAGATTAGCGAGGCTATTTCTAAGAAACAAGCCCAATGGTCTCGCGACCAATCTAATCCTGTAAAAAAAGCTAAAGCCAGCGAATATTTGGCAGCTCTTGAGGATATTAAGAAGGTAATGCTTGACCCGACAGCCCGCAAGCAGGAAGCTGCAAAAGCAAAACAAATTAAAGCCAGCAAAGCAAAAGAACTTGAAGCAAAACTTAGTTTATACCGAGCCAAAGGCGATGAACTATCTGAAAAAGACTTAAAGCGTTTGGTGAAGGTATTTGGAGCGTTTGGTTTTACCGCTGACGAAATCAAGAAAAAGTTTGGAAGCGGAAACAAAAAGCAAGATAAAATCGACCCCTCCGAAGTTCTTGATAAAACTCAAGCTCGAAATGTCCAAAACTTCATGCAACAGTTGGACATGAAAGAGAAAACGCTTTATGACTTCCTTAGTCTTGCTCCTACAGCCTCATGGAATCAGCTGTGTGAAGCGGCTGATTCCATGAAGAAAAAAATATTGGCTAAAGGCGATAAGACAGGACGTGACAACGCAGTTCAGTCTTTGTGTGGTTTGTGTGTTGTTATTTTCAAAGATGTGGCAAGCAAGAAAAAATATGATAACTATGTAAATCTCACAAAGTATAGAGCTGTCAATGAGGCTGTTGATGAGCTTGCGTTAAGTAATCAGAAGCGAATTGAACCCAAGATGAAAGAAAGCTTGATCGATATTGCAGTTCGCCAGTATCATGTCAGCGTTTCTGATGCTTCTGTATATATCAACCACTACTGTGAATACATGGGCTACGCACTACCCGAGAATAAAATCGTGTGTGGTCTGTGTGGCACAGAAAACCCCGCTGGCACTACAAACTGTGTAAAATGCGGAAAACCGCTTATTATTCCTTGCCCTGCCTGTTCTGCTGAAAACAACAACTCTGCTAAAGTCTGTGCCAAGTGTGGCTTTGACCTCACGAAGATGGATAAAGCTGTTGAGCTGTTGCACCAAGCAAAACAAAAATATTCTGAAAAGGCATTGGAAGAAGCTGAACGTCTTGTAAAAGAAGCAAAAGCATATTGGCCCAATCACGCTGATGTGTTGGGCCTTGAAAAAACCATTCAAGACGAACGTAAACAGGCGGCAGACACTATCGCGGCAATCATGAAGGATATTCAAGACAAGAAAATGTATGCTGCTCAGACTAAAATCGACCAAGCAAAAGCTAATGGTTTTAGTATAGACCCGTCTGTTGCAAGCAAAGTTACAGCAGTTCTAAAAGAAGTAGAAAGCCAGTTGGCTATTATGCGAAACGCGTCCGGTGATGAAGCGTTTACTATCGCAATGAAGCTCACAGAGCTTATTGCCGACTCCGATGAACTTAATCAGAGCTTGAAGAAATTCCCGCCCGACGAGGTTCCTGCCGTAAGTAGTAAAAGAGTTGGCGACGAAATTACCTTGACATGGAAACCAAGTCCGTCTATTGGCGAAATTACTTATGTCGTAGTTCGTAAGGAAAATACATATCCTAACGGTCCTACTGATGGTTCGACAGTTTACAATGGAAAGGAACTTGCATACACCGACTCCAACGCTCCTAAAAACACGGTCTTGTACTACTCCGTTTTTGCGGTTCGTATTGGTGTTCATTCGAAAGCAACTCGCCTTGATGAAGCCGTCGCTATTGTCGGAAAGGTTACAAATCTAAAAGCTATCGGCGGCGACGAGATGGTTACATTGTCCTGGACAAAAGCACCGACAGTTACCGAAATTCGTCTCTATAAATACTGCGGTTATGAAAGACCGCAGGACGATAGTCAGTATGAGACCATTCCGTGTACACGATTGGACGGACTTCTTGTCAGCGGCTTGACTAACGGCACAAATTATTGGTTCGCAATTAGTGCCGGTCATACGTTAAACGGCAAGACATACTTCTCTGAAAAGGCTTATTTGTCTGCTGTCCCTCAGAAGCCTGCTAAACCTTTGCAGGACTTCTCAGTTCAGTTAATTGATGAAGTATTCCAAGCAAAATGGACGCAGTCCGAGTGGGATGTAATTCTGTTCTACGCAAAGCAAAAGCCCGAATATGCCGTAGGAACTATCTATGACTTAAACGAGCTTTTGAGCAAGTACGAAAAGATTGACATTAATTTGAAAAGCCTTACTGAAGCAGAGTTTAGATTAAACTTTGTGGGCGAATGTTACATTGTTCCAGGCGTTATTAACGCTTCTAATGTCATCTTGAATGTAGCCTCTTATATATCTTCTGTTCCCAGAGCAAAGGATGTATCTTTCGATATAAATTCCGCTGCAACAGAAATGTATGTCAACTTTACGTGGCCCAAAAAGATTGATAGGTCTCTGCTCGTGTATAGAATGGATTCCTACCCTACAGGGATTGATGACCCGTTGGCTCACAAAGTTGAATGTAGTAAGCGACAGTATGAGGCTAACGAAGGTATTTTGATTTCAAATCCTGCCAAGGGAACCTTTTATGCTGAGGTTTACATTTACTTTGAAAGTGACGGACATCGTGTATATTCTGATGCTTGCCGTGCTCTTTTGAGTAATGAACCTCAAAAAGATGTGTTCTATACATTGAAGTACAAAAAAGCTGGATTGTTCAGTAAAAAATGTACGCTAACCGTAGAAATCGAAACAGAAGGAGCTTGCGTATTTCCTTCGTTTGCTATTGTAAGCAAATTCAAAAGCACACCTTTGAAGCGAGGCGACGGTGATATTGTGTGCACGGTAAATGACAACACCGAAATCAAGGGGTCTCATACCTTTGAGTTTGACGTTTCCCCGATGAAAGCTGACACCAGATTGAAGATGTTCTTCTTGAATGACAAAAACTACAAGTCTTTCAAAATTGCTTGTAAAGCAGGGAATAACATATAAAGGAGGCGAAAATTTATGGCAGGTAAATTCCTGTGCCCTCGATGCTTTGAATTACAGAGCCACGATAGTATTGAGTATATTTGCTCCAATATGAGCACCACTTCCAAATGCCAGCACGCAATTGACAGAATGCCTCAGCATCCTGCGAATGCCAAAAAGCCGGTATGCGAAGAATGTGGACAACCTCTTGTAACTAAGGTTTGCCCTAAGTGCGGCGGTGAACTTCCGCTTAATATCGGAACTGCAAAGAGCTATCCTATCGCAATTATCGGTGCTAAAGAAACCGGTAAAAGTAACTATGTTGCAGTTTTGATTAACCAGTTAAAAAACGACATTGGACGTGCTTTCAACTGTGCGTTGATGGCTTGCGGCGACAAGACCTTGAATCGTTATCGTACAGAGTTTTATGACCCGCTTTATCGTCATCGCACTTGTGTGCGTGGTTCAGATGCCGGTGATGTTGACCCGCTGATTTACTCTTTGATTTTCAAAAGAAAAGGCGGTTTGTTTAAGAAAGCTGTAAATGATGCGGTTTCCTTAACATTCTTCGATACGGCAGGTGAAAACCTTAATTCTCTGGCATCTATGCAAACTTTTAACCGTTATCTGTACCATTCGTCTGGCATTATTCTTCTGCTTGACCCATTGCAGCTCCCCGCTGTAAGAGACGAACTGCAAGGAAAAATCAGATTGCCGGAGGAAAATACCGATGTAAATACAATCCTCAACAGAACTATCGAAATTATCAGAACCGGTTCTGGTCTGACAGACCTTAGTAAGAAGATTGATATTCCAATTGCAATCGCCTTTACTAAGATTGATGCTGTTGATGAACTTTTGGACCCTGCAAGCTGTCTGAAGAACGATTCTGCACACATCCGTAAGGGAGCATTTGACAAAATTGATTTTGAGGATGCTAACAACGAAATGCAGAGCTTGGTTGAAAGTTGGCTTGGAATGGAGTTGTATCAAACAGTATCTACCCAATTTTCAAACTTCGCCTTCTTTGGTTTAAGTGCGTTGGGTAGTAACCCCGATATGGACAATAAAATTCCGAAGTTCCGCCCGTTCCGTGTTGCAGACCCGTTCTTGTGGATCCTGTCCCAAGAAAACATTATTCCTACAGAATAAGGAGGTGCCGTTATGGAAGCATTACAATACATATATACTTCCTGGAAAAACGGCGACTCTACTGAAAAGGGCTATATGATATACTCTCGTTCTGAGGGTATATCGGAGTCGGAGTGTACTGCAATCAAGGATGCGATGCAATACCTTGCACCCAAAGAATTAACTCTCACTCCCACTCCACAGGAAATCGCAGATATTTTCCCTTATGCGTTCTCCTATTTCGTTCTCCCAACAGGTCGTGGTTGTGTTGCACAATCAACTTACCTTGGAAAAGACTACTCTGGCAGATATGGAAATTACATTATCCATGCGTTGATTTTTGATATAAACGATTTGCCTTGTCGTCCTGCGGAGTTCTTTGCAGAACCCTATATAAAAACTGCGATGACCCAAGAAGAATTAGACGCTCCCTCTCCAGTACCGCCGTTGCCACCGTTACATATATCAGAGTATGCGTCCGTTATAAACGACGAACAATTAAATGAATTTCTTTTCAATAAGGAAGATGAGTTCGCACAACTCATTTCGATGATTTTGGCATCACAAGATGCAGGTATCCCGTTCTACCTCAACGATTCCCGTGAGAATTTGGTTTTATGGGCTGCAGCAGTTCAAAGAATACTTCCTTCTCGACTTGCAAAGAAGTTCATGTTTAACACTTACATTGGAGACCACGAATCAATGCGTTCTCCAAGAGCAAGAGAAGAAGGTTTGAACTTCCATCTTATTGGAGTAAGACCAGATGCGAATTACTTTAATTACGCAACCGAGTGCAAGAGTAATCGCCAAATTGTCATGGATTTTATAGGGGGACACATGACCCAAGGAGTGACCCCGAACAGCTATGCACAAGCTATGGCGGCAAGTATTGCTTTTGATTGCGAAGAAGTTGATTATTTTGGTGAATTTGTTGACGCTACATCATTTAGCGAGATTAACGGTCATTTGCAAGACGCATATCTCTATTACCACTTGCAAAAAAATGATGAGTTCGACTTTAGCGAAGACAACTTAAAAGAAGTTCTTACATTCGGTTCTACTTATTGTTCTGAAGATGATAACTCAGACATAGGAAGTAAGCTTTTGGTTAAGTACCAAGAGAGTGGATGGACACTTGAACCGGATTTGCTCGCATTGTTCTGGAGGTTTGTTTGTAAATATTCAAGCTTTATGATATTCACGCTGTACGAATTGTTCACAGATACAGTTTATCAGTACGCTGGTGAAGCATCTGAACCTTGTAATAAGCTGGAGTCTCTTATCCAAACTATAAAAAGCGAAACTCCTCAGCAATACAGAGAATACCTCAATTATTTGAACTCAGCGAATAGTGTCGAGCATTTGCTATTATATTTGTCCGGACATAGTAATCCATTTACGAATAGATTCTACATAACATGGTTGCTTCAAAGTTATACGTTTAATGGCGGTATGTCTAACGGTCAACCGATTTCAAAGGTATTGCAAGCGTTGTTAAAGAACATCACGAAAATCAATGGTTGTGAAAAGCAGATGATTGAAATTCTGTTTGCTACATCTGATAACCAAGCACTATTTGAAAACATTCTAAGCGTCTTTATGGCTGCGTTGCGTGAGCCGAGACAGTTGGAACAGTTGTGCGTTAAGTATGTAGAAATAACCGAATCTCTGACAGACAGACAGCTTAATCGTTTTGAGCAGTTGTTGTTGGAGACACCAGGAGCTGCACCTATCGCCACAAGATTGTGTACTCGGAAAATCGCATCTTCTAAGAATCCCGAAGATGAGTTTTGGCGTTTCTACGATAATCAGCGTTCTCGTATTTCTGCCAACTCCGGATTTACTATCGAACCAATGATTCTTGCCTGCATTAACAATGTAGATGCAAAAATACGTGAAGATGTTGCAATCGACATTCTTTGCAAAATCAACGCTTCTATTATTAACGACGGCGAGACTATTATGGTTTTGACAAACGCTGTAAACGATTGTAGCGTAAAAGAGCTTTCAAAGATGGACAATGCGTTCCTGCAGCGAGTATGCCAAATTAGAGCCAAGGTCGATAAATCTGGCTTAGAAAAAATCAAAGCTGTGTTCATCGGTGAAATGTTGACAACTAATAACGCACAACGCAAACGTCCGGTAAATCTGTCTAGCGAATTAGCACAAACCGGAATTTCGTTAAAGTCTGTTGATAAGTCCGATTATGAGGCTTACATTAAAAATTACTTTGACGAATACTTTGTATTGTTACAAACATCCGAGGATGTTCCGGCGTTAATTAAAATTTTCTATCACGGTCGTTTCTTCTCAAGTTTTATAGATGTTTACATCTCCATCTTGAAAAAGATGACTAAGAAGGAGATCGAACGATGGAAGCGTATTCTTGCTTGGACTTGCGTATATTTGGTTACAGCCGAAAGAAGCGACCAAGCTGCGGAGGAACTTTATAAACCTATCGTTCGTTACTTACGTTCGCTTGACGAGGATCGATTATTAGATGTACGACAAGCAGTAATTCAAGATGTTCCCAGCTCTCGCTGTGACTATCTATTTGATGAAGTCCGTCGTAAAGAAGGATTCGTAGAAAAACTTGGTGGATTTTTCCACAAGAAATAAATAACAAAAATACATAACAGGAGGTTCACACAATGAACGAACAGAGAAAATGCTTGGTAGGACGCGATGATGATTATGGTTGGGCAATTGGACTCGCTATTGCATTGTTTGTAATTGCAATGATTGTTGCAATCATAGTGTATGGCGGTGCTTTTATTGGCGGATTCCATTCCCTCAAGAATTACATTCTTGCGTTTAAGCACAATGTGGTTGACAGCAACCGTAAACCTGTACCCGTAGCATAAGACATTTCAAAAGAGAGAAAGGAGAGGTTATCATGGCTCAACCACAACCCGCAAAAGTTAGCTATTTCTTCGGAAAAGGCTACTCTGATTTATGGAACACAATAAAAGAATCTTGGTCCAGAAACATTCACTCTGCAGGAGACCAGTTCTCCCTTGCTTGTGAAAAAGGCTGTTTCACAATGGGCGGCGGTATGAATTTGATTGCTGCCATTTCAATTTTTACATTCGGTAGCTTAATTACTGCGTTCACAACATTTGCACACATCGCAGTATTGTTTGCGTTCTTCGCTTTTATTTATATGGGCTTTGGTCTCTTGTGGCTCATCGACCGAATCTATATTATGATAAACAAAATCAAGAACGCTTGTCCTAATCCCGATTGTCAAGCATCGTTTCTTATCCCTACATATGAATGTCCAGGGTGTGGAGAAAAACACACCAACTTGGTTCCGAGTAAGTATGGTATTTTGAAGCGTACTTGCCTTTGTGGAACTAAGCTTCCCACTACTTTCTTGAATGGTCGTGGACAGCTTAAAGCTTACTGCCCTGAGTGCGATACCGCTTTGTCCGGTGATACTGCAAGCCGTCAGTATGCGTTCCCTGTTATTGGTGGACCTTCTGTTGGTAAAACTTGCTTTATTAACATGGCTATCGACCAGATGATGAGTGATGTTGCTCCTGCCCGTAGCTGGAAAATGAGTTTTATTTCTGATACTGAGGAAAAAGACCACGCACTCGCTATGAAGTCTTTGAACCAAGGAGTTCGTCTGATGAAAACAGAACTGAACTCTTTGACCGCTTATCAGTTGATGCTCAAGCTGCCTAATGAAAAAATCGGTCGTCGTATCTATGTTTACGATATTTCCGGCGAAATGTTCTCTAGCAGTAGCGATGTTCAGAACAACCTTGCATATAGCTATGCGAATGGATTTATCTTCATTATTGACCCGCTTACGCTTAATCAGTTTGCTATGGACGTTGAAGATAAAGTTGATTTGAATGCTTATGGTGCAAGCTCCAAAGACTTCGATGACATCTTGAATATTATGCTGATTAACCTTGAAAAGATGTTTGGCCTGAAGGATAAGGACACCTTGAAGCGTAATCTTGCGGTTGTAATTAACAAGGTTGATATTCCTACCTTGGAAGAAAAAATCGGTGAAACCGCAGCTCAGCAGTATCTTGCAGAAAATGCAAAAACCTGTAAAAGTTATATGGATGCTCGTGATGCGGTCTGCCGTAACTTCTTAGAAGAATACGGTGCAGGTAACTTTGTTCGTACTGCAGAAGCTAAGTTCAAAACTGTTAGATACTTTACCTGTAGTGCTCTCGGCCACAACCATGAAGGTCAGCCGTATGAAGGCAAGAATGTTGTTGACCCCGTTATGTGGTTGCTTCAGCAGGCTGACTCCAGCATTAAAGCTGAGTAATTAAGATAATGTAATTCAACCACACAAAAGCACTTCATCGGAGCCGCAAGTCTCTGTATGAAGTGCTTTTGTGGTTATTGGAAATGGGGAGGAATTGTACCATATGAAATTGCTAAAAGCTATATTTGCTGCGATGTGTGTCGGGGTAACGCTGTTGTTTTTGTATTTTGAAAATCAATTATCGGTTATATCATTGGCGATTGCAGTGGGCTTTTATGTAGTAGCTTCAGCTATACATTTAGTCTTTCATGAGTGTGGTCATTTCTTTGGAGGATTAGTCAGTAAGTATAAACTGTTATTTTTTCGGTTTGGTCCATTTAATTTGGTGAAAACTGAAAAAACCAAAATTAAATTTACATGGTTAAAAACACATGGCGGACAGTGTGTTATGTATCCTTCTCAAACCAGCACAATTAAATATAAAGCGTATAACTTAGGCGGCGTTATTGCTAATGCCATAATTGCTGCTCTGAGTACATTACTGATGTTACCAAACAATTTTTATCTGTTGATGATGATGATTGAACTTGTGTTTGTTGGAGCTTATAAAATTCTCGTGAATCTGATTCCGCATAAGACGAATGGAGTTCCCAATGATGGATATATTGTGAAAATGCTTGATGCACACATTGCAATGCGAAAAGATTATGCCTTATATTTAAGAATATATGCTGACACATTTTTGAATAAAGCTATTTCTCCAAGTGACTATCAATACGAACGAAACGAGTCATTAAGTGACGACGAACTTTTGTATTATAATGAAATACAAGAAATATTGAAATCAATCAATGCTCAAATGAGTAAGCATGAGATTGACCATTGTAAGGGGATTGTGATTTAATGTTAAAATGATGTCGGGGTCAAAAGCCCCCAACAATGATGCCTACGGATTGCTCCGTGCTACGCACTCCCACAATCCTACCCAATATTCGCATATCGTGGGATTATCATCCCACTTTTATGCTCATATCAGGGCGGCCCTAAGGTCTTTCACCCACCTATGAGCAAGCACACGTGGTTTCAGACCTTTTGACCCTGACATCCTATTATTTTGTAGAAGTCTTAAAATAAATTGAATTGCGAGGAAAAAATGGATTTTAAATATTGCAAATTAGAAATCTTTATACCGGAAGAAAATTTCCCGGAACTTCAGAAGGCTTTGCAGTCCGTAGATGCAGGGCATATAGGAAATTACGACTCATGTGTGTCCTGTTCAAGGCTTACCAGTTATTGGAGACCATTAGAAGGGACTGATCCATATATAGGAAAAGCCGGGGAGATTAGTTGTGAACCGGAAATAAAAGCAGAGGTAACAGTATTTAAAGAAAAAGTGGATGAGACAATCGAGGCGATCAAAAAAGTTCATCCGTATGAAGAACCGGTTATAAATGTAATTCCGATTTGGCGGACAAGTTTTTAAAAAAAGAAAGAAGTCGGGGGCAAAAGCCCCCGACTTTGATGCCTACGGATTGCTCCGTGCTATGCACTCCCACAATCCTACCCGCTATTCGCATATCATGGTGCTTACACCCCACTTTTATGCTCATATCGGGGCGAGTCCTAAGGTCTTTCACCCACCTATGAGCAAGCTCATGTGGGCTTAGACTGCACTTAGACCTTTTGCCCCTGGCATCATGGTAATGATGAAATATATGTAAATTTGTGGAATCTAAATATTTTCACTTGAAAAAAGAACATACGTTCTATATAATGATATATAAGATGATGCAGATTAGAGTTTTTGGATCACCAGGGAGCTGGCAAAGGGGATTTAGAGGATCAGATGTTGATACGATGCACATTCGGGGAGGAACTGTGGGATGAAAGAGAAAGAGAGAACTTATATTGCGATTGATCTGAAGTCATTTTATGCATCCGTGGAGTGTGCAGAGAGGGGCTTGGATCCACTGACGACAAATCTTGTAGTGGCAGATACATCCCGTACTGCGAAGACAATCTGTCTTGCAGTGTCTCCCTCTTTGAAAGCATATGGGATTCCGGGGAGAGCAAGACTTTTTGAAGTGGAGCAGAAAGTCCGGGAAGTGAATATAGAGCGGAGGCAGAAGATTCAGAAAAGAGAGTTCACGGGAGAATCGACAGATGAAAGGGAACTGGCGGAGAATCCGGAGCTGGAGTTGCAATATATTGCAGCTACACCGAGGATGGCTTTGTATATAGAATACAGCGTCAGAATTTACAGGATTTATCTGAAGTATGTTGCACCGGAAGACATTCATGTGTATTCTATTGATGAGGTATTTATTGATGCAACTGCCTATCTGAGAACTTATGGGATGACAGCGAAAGAACTGGCTGCGAAGATGATCCGGGACGTGCTGGAGCAGACCGGGATTACGGCTGCTGCGGGGATTGGTACGAATCTGTATTTATGTAAGATTGCGATGGATATTATGGCGAAGCGGGTACAGCCGGATAAGAATGGTGTGAGGATTGCCTCGCTGGATGAACTGAGTTATCGAAAGCAGTTATGGGATCATCGTCCACTGACAGATTTTTGGAGAGTCGGAAGAGGCTATATGAAAAAGCTGGAAGAGAACGGTCTTTATACGATGGGAGATATTGCGAGGTGTTCCGTGGGAACTCCGGAAGATTTTTATAATGAAGCTCTTCTTTATCGGCTTTTTGGAGTGAATGCAGAACTGCTGATCGATCATGCATGGGGATGGGAGTCATGCACAATGCAAGAGATAAAAGAGTATAAGCCCTCTGCGAACAGTTTGGGTTCAGGTCAGGTGCTGCAGTGTCCGTATCCTTATGAGAAGGCACTGTTGGTTGTCAGAGAAATGGCAGACCAGCTTGCACTGGAACTGGTGGACAAAGAACTGGTGACAGATCAGGTTGTACTTACGGTTGGATATGATATTGAAAATCTGAGAGATCCGTCTATACGTGGCAGATATCATGGCGAAGTAAAAAAAGATCATTATGGCAGGATGGTACCGAAGCATGCACATGGGACAGCCAACCTGCCGACAGCAACTTCCTCTACAAAGGAGATTCTTGAGGCAGTTACCGGACTGTATGAAGAAATTGTAAATCCACTTTTATTTGTGCGACGGATTTCACTTACTGCCAATAAGGTGGTCAGTGAAAAAGATGTTACTGTGGGTCAGAGTTTTGAACAGTTGGATCTGTTTACGGATTATGCAGCACTGGAAGTAAAGAAAAAAGAAGTGCAGGAAGAGAGAAACCGGGAAAAAAGTGTTCAGAAAGCGGTTTTGGATATAAAAAAGAAGTACGGGAAGAATGCGGTATTAAAAGGAATGAATCTGATTGAAGGTGCGACAGCCGTTGCGAGGAACCGGCAGATCGGTGGACATAAGGCATAAAGGGAGGAGAATCGAAGATGAAAGAAGCTGGAACGGGAAGTGACTATGAGGAACTTCTCTATTTGCCGCACCACATGTCAGATGTGCATCCGAGAATGGCAACGATTGACAGGGCAGCCCAGTTTGCACCGTTTGCGGCACTGACAGGTTATGAGGAGGCCGTAGATGAATGTATAAAAAGAATGGAAGAGGAAGTGGAGAACGAATATGGTAAAGATTGATTTGATAACGGGATTCCTTGGATCAGGTAAGACTACATTTATAAAAAAATATGCCATGTATCTGATGAGAAAAGGCTTGAATATAGGTATTTTGGAAAATGACCATGGTGCAGTCAATGTAGATATGATGTTATTGCAGGAACTAAGAGGAGATCAGTGCGAACTGGAGATGATTTCAGGAGGCTGCGATGCAGAGACGCACAGACGAAGATTCCGGACCAAGCTTATTTCAATGGGAATGTGTGGGTATGACAGGGTTCTGGTCGAACCGTCAGGAATTTATGATATTGATGAATTTTTTGATGTGCTCCGGGACGAACCATTGGATCGCTGGTATGAGATTGGCAATGTGATTGCAGTAGTAAATGCAGGTCTGGAAGAGACATTATCAGATCAGGCAGAATTTCTTCTTGCATCGGAAGTTGCAGATGCCGGAAGTATTATTCTGAGCAGAAGTCAGGAAGTGCCTGTGACGAAGCAGGATGCAACCATAGAGCATCTGAACCGGTCTCTGGTGAAGCTCGGCTGCAGACGGCAGATAAAAGGGGATGAGGTGTTAAGATCTCCATGGAATGAATGGACAGAAAGGGAATTTGAACAGGTCTTGAATGGCGGCTACTGTACAGAGAGTTACAGAAAGCCGGAATACAGGGAAGATCAGGGCTTTCAGTCTTTGTATTATATGAATCTTCAGATAAAGAAAGAAGAATTGAAAGAAAAGATGAAAGAGGCATTGAAAGATCCGGCCTGTGGAAAGCTTTTCCGAATTAAAGGATTTATGCAGGATGAGAATGAAAAGTGGATCGAGCTAAATGCGACGCAGTATGAAATTCAGATGAACCCGGTCGGGGAGGGACAGAATGTACTGATTGTGATCGGTGAAGGATTGGAGGAGGATGCACTTGCAAAATACTTTGGAACTCCTGCCAGATAGTGATCCGGTCGCATTTGAAAGACTGTTGGAATTGACAGATCAGGGGCAGTTTGAATTGATTTATCCTGATGATCTGAAGCAAGGGAAAATTCGTCTGATCTATATAATGAATGATGCGGCGGAAAGTTTTCTTGCATTTGAACAGGCAAGGATGAAGGGAAAGTATAAAAAGGATTTTGAAGGTGAAATCGAAGCAGAACTGCATTTGATGAAAGATCAGCAGGAATACGGGTTAATCATCAGGCAGGCAGAAAATGTATTTACTCTTTTCTTCAGAAATCTGACAGTAGAAACCCGGCTTTATAACTATGGAGAAATTGGGCATTTCTGGATCGGTGGTTATGAGTATCTGAGGCAGATTGAGTATAAAGCATCAATCATCAGAGATAAAAGAGAATATCTCGGAAATGATTTCTGTAATGAGACGGAACTGAAACTTGCAGAGCTTGCAGATTTTCCACCTTTGAATTATTGTTGTTATCCGTCAGTTTCAGAGCAGTATATTTTTTACCGGGATGATCCGTGGAGTCCGTCTGAAGAGGCAATGGATGTCATGGAAGAACTGCTGGAAAAAGTAGATGACCGGAGAATGCTCAGAATATTGAGACTTTACCGAAGACATCCATATAAGGTATTGGCACGCTATATGGCAAGAATGTTCCACAGGAGTTCGCATGATAAGATTGTTGATCTTTTGCAGGAAATGATCGTAGAAGCTGCGAAGACGTATCCGAAGAGAAGATTGCAGACAGATGAAAAAGTGCGGTATGAGAAGCTGCGAAAAAAAGCGGAAATGAGAAAAAATGAACTGGAGTCGCAGGGAATCAGAGCAACGATCTTCTGCGAAGAACCATTTGAAGCGGTCAGGGATTCGGTTGATCTTAAAGTATATCTTATGATCTGGAAGAGAAGAACTTTTAATAGAAAAGTAAGAATTGAAGAGATCATTTAATTGTTATCTGAAGACGGATGGAGTATAATAAGCAGTGGTCAGATCGTGACTTAAGATAAAGATTGGATTTTTATTAAAGAGAGGATACACGTATGATAACAGTAAAAGAATACAGAGGACATATTCGTAACTGGGAAGAACTTTGTGAAAGATTGGGAATTGATCTGTCTCTTTCAAGAGAAGAGCGGGAAAAAGAAATTCTGATCAAAGCGTATCAGACATGGGGCTATGAGATGGCAGACCATATGTATGGAATGTTTGCATTTGCTCTTTGGGATGATGAAGAGAAGAAGCTGTTCTGTCTGAGAGATCAGTTTGGCACAAAGCCATTCTATTATTATGAGACAGAGGATGGACAGCTTCTGTACGGTACAATGATCCGTGATATTATGAAGCAGCCTGGTTTTGTGAAAGAATTGAATGAGGAAATGCTGCAGTTATATCTGAGTCTTACATATGTAGCCGGTGAGAATACGTTTTTCAGAGGTCTGAAGAAGCTGATGCCGGGACGTTATCTGATCTGGCAGAATGGCAGACTTACAATTAAAAGATACTGGAAGCCTGAATTTCATCCGGATGAGAGTAAATCTCTTGAAGACTGGGCAGATGAGATTCATTCCACGATCCAGGAGATCATGCCGGAAGTGAAGACTGCGGATGAGAAAGTAGAGTCTTTCCTTTCAGGTGGTGTAGATTCTTCCTATGTACTTGCAATGTCTGATGCAGAGCAGGCTGACGGATGTGGATATGAAGAGGAGAGATTTGATGAATCTGTTCTTGCGGAAAAGACTGCAAGGATTCTTGGAAGAAAGTTCTCAAGGAGTCTGATCACACCGGAGCAGTTCTTTGATATAGTACCATATGTGATGTATAATATGGAGCAGCCGTTAGGTGATGCATCTGCGATTGTATTTACGCTTGGATGTAATGCAACGGCAGAGCATACAAAAATCTGCTATTCCGGAGAGGGTGCGGATGAATTTTTTGGTGGATATAATATGTACCGTAATGCAGAACGTTATGGGGAGAATCTGAAGACGTTCTATGTTGGAAATACGAACATCATGAAAGAAGATGAGAAAAAGAAGATTCTGAAAAAGTATGACCCGGATGTACTCCCGATCGAAGTGGCAAGAGAAATTTACGAAGAGACAGAAGGACTCGATCCGCTGTCAAAGATGTCAGATGTAGATATTCAGATCTGGCTGGAGGGAGATATTTATCTGAACGTTGATAAGATGAGTACGGCAGCAGGACTGGAGATCCGTATGCCACTGACAGACAGAAGGATTTTTGACATTGCGTCCCGTATGCCTTCAAGATATAAAGTGAATGAAGAGCAGAATAAGGTGGCGTTCCGTACAGCCGCAGCGAAGGTATTGCCGGAAGAGATTGCTTTCCGCAAGAAACTTGGATTTATTGTTCCGATTCGTATTTGGATGGCTGACGACAGATATAATCAGGATGTAAGACGGTTGTTCAACAGTGAGATTGCAGAGAAATTTTTTGATGTGGAGGCAATCAATGAAATTTTTGCAGACTATGTTGGTGGAAATTCTGATAACTGGAGAAAGGTATGGACGATCTATACATTCCTTGTATGGTATGAGGAGTATTTTATAAAGAGATAAGCTGGCAGCAAAGTGTAGAACGTTGCAGAGATAAAAAGGAAACCGCAGAAGTAAAATGAGACTTCTGCGGTTTCGTTAGTTCATTATAGTTGCCGGGGATATGTCTGAAAAATCTACTAATTTTTTAGACATATCCCCGGCAGTTTTTTCTCAAATATCTTCTTCAGATCATGGAAGAAGAAAGGCATACATAACAACAAAGTGGCACATACTTCCGCCCATTACGAAGAGATGAAAGATCTCATGGCTGCCGAAATTTTTATGACGGCTGTTGAATATAGGAAGTTTCAATGCATAGATCACTCCACCTACAGTATAAATAATTCCTCCGGTAAGAAGCCATGCAAAAGCGGCAGAGGACATATTATTGAGGATCTGAGAAAAAGCCAGAACACAGGTCCATCCCATACCAATGTAGAGGACAGAGGAGATCCATTTCGGACAAAACACCCAGAATGCCTTGATCAATATGCCGGCAATCGCAAATGCCCATACAATACAAAGAAGCGTGATGCCACGAGTCCCTTTTACTACAAGGAGGCATACCGGTGTATAGCTTCCTGCGATCAGAACGGAGATCATCATATGATCGATTTTTTTCAAGATAGTATTTACTTTTGGCGAGATATCAAAAGTATGATACGTTGTACTTGCAGCATATAATAAAATCAGACTGATCGCATAGACTGTAAGAGATCCAATGTAGATCCGGCTTGGTTCATGTGCAGCCTTGATAAGGAGCGGTACTGCCGCAAAGATTGCCATGAGCATGCCGATAAAATGAGTGATCGCACTTCCGGGATCTTTAATATGATGTCTTTTTTCCATAATAACACACCTCCGATATATTGATAAAACAACAAGTAGTTTTCAATACTACATTTAACGTATGCATATATAATAGCATGTATTCATGAAAAATCAAGAGGAGATTAAAAGGAATATGAAAAAAGTCAGATACAAATGTTGTACCTGACTTTTGAATATCTACGGGAATCCACAGGAAAACTATCGAATGACAGTGCCTGTCTTGCCTTTTAATGCATCCGTTACTTTATCGAAAGAAGTAATGTAAGCACTGCGTCCTTCGCATTCTTCTACGAAATCAACAGAAGCACGGAATTTAGGAAGCATATTGTAAATTCCGAAATGTCCTTCCTCCATATATGTCTTAGCCTGTTCTGTTGTGATCTCTCCCAGCGGTTCTTCATCTTTCTGTCCGAGATTAATGCAGACTTTTTCGACATTTGTAAGGATGATGAGCATTTCAGCGTCAATTCCCTCTGCAAGCTTTCCGGCTGCAAGATCTTTTTCGATGACGGCACTTGCACCTCGGAGATGGTTGTCCTGCTCCAGCACCGGGATTCCACCGCCTCCGGCAGCAATTACAACCTGATTAGCATCAAGAAGTGCCTTGACGGCATCCAGCTCGACGATTTTTACAGGATTTGGTGCGGATACGACACGACGGAACCCTTTGCCTGGCTCTTCAATCACATAATTTCCTTTTTTACGCTCTTCATTTGCTTCCTGTGCATTCATATAACGTCCGAGAACTTTGGTCGGTGTATAGAAAGCTTCATCATATGGATCGACAATTACCTGAGTGAGAACAGTACTGACAGTTCTGTAGATTCCACGATTAAGAAGTTCCTCACGGATTCCATTCTGAAGGTCATAACCGATATATCCCTGGCTCATGGCTGAGCAGACAGACATAGGAGCCGGTGTATAGTCTTTATGAGCTTTTGCAAATTCATTCATGGCTGTGTGGATCATGCCAAGCTGAGGTGCATTGCTGTGCGTGATCGCAACCTGATAGCCTTCCTCAATAAGGTCTGCGATACATTTGGCAGTATGCTTTACTGCGGTCTTCTGTTCTGGAAGTGTAGTACCAAGTGCACGGTGTCCCAGTGCAACAACAACTCTTTTTTTCATAATAATTTTCCTTTCGTTTCAAATTTTCAAGTCAATAACTAATTAAATTTTACTATTTTTTTTATATGAAATCAATATTTCTCACCAAATATATGGAAGACTTATTTTAAAAACAAAGCCAAGAAAGATAAGGCTGAGGAGAATACAGAGTACAATGCGGATGTTCTTCTTTAAATGGGAAAAAGCTTCTGTCCATTTAGGGGCAAGATAGTAAAGGAAAGCACATCCAAGCAGTGCAAAGACTGCGGAACCTCCGATGTATGTATGTTCGTTCAGTGTGAAAAGATAGTCACTGTAGGCAGTTACTTTCAGGCTGTATCCGAGTTCAAGAATCCAGCTTGCGAGATATTCGATCAATGTGTAGACTGCAAAATTCAGAAAAAACACAAGCTCTGGTTTGGGAATGAGTTTCTTCATAAACAGTAAAAGTAATATGCCGAAAATCCCATACATAGGAGCCCATGGAAAGAAAACTGCTCCATCAAAAGAAAATTCTCCTGTCTTTAAAAGATGTATCAGGTTCTCTACGATCCATCCAAAAATAGAAAAAGCATGAAAAAGAAAAATGCAGGACCAGAGATCGTATTTACGAACCGGGTTGACCGGTGATCTTACAGCAGAAAATGGCGGCTGTACAGAAAAAAGGAAAACCGGATACTGGTCAGGTGCAAAATAAGAGGTCTGTGTATAAGGACCTTCCGAGTCATCATAAAGTGCCTTACTGATCAGAAGCTCATCTTCGGAAGGAATATGTTCCAGATAGGAATCATCCAGGTATTCATAGCCGGGAGAACGTGAAAGCACATAATTTCTGCGGAGTGTCAGATATAATTCAGCTTTGCAGGTTGCCATATAAGGGTTCACATATAAGAAATCGACAAGTCCCAGACTGAGCAGGGAGAGCATCTTCCATCCCAGAAAAGACAGATCCAGCAGTAAAAGCTTTTTCTTATTATGATTGCTGAGCTGGCGGGAAAGGAAGAAAGCATTTTTTTTACTGATCCTGGGATTTTCTGCCAGGATATATGGAATCATCCAATACTCATAATGCTTGTAGATTCCACCGATGACTGTAAAATTCCACAGAAACTGGTAGAGACTGCGGAAGAACATGGTAAAAGCAGGCCTGCGGATATAATGTAGCTTATAAAGAAAAAAGATTTTGGAAATCCGGGTATCTTTATAATTTTTCGATTCTAAAAAGAAACGTTTCTCGCCGATGATCAGAATATTATTTACAAAAATGCGATAGAGAAAAGCCAGGATCGCACTGATTCCAAGGATGAAGACGATAAAGTCGAAATGTTCATCCAAGAAAGTATTGAAGATCTTCAGGACTGCAAAAAAAGTAGAGGTACTGTCTGCATACAGATCCACAAGAAGATTGGTATAAGTAGCAGAAGGATTTTGATATAGATTCTCAATGTCAGTATTATGAAAAAGCCTTGTGGCAGTCTCTTCCAGGATCTGCGATGTAGTTTCGGTCTCAAAAGTCTGATGCAGATTGGAAATCGTGTCAATATGAGATAACGGATGCACTCCCAGAAAAGCGGTTGCCAGGGGATAGGAAGCTGTGAGAAGAGCGATAAGAAAGCAGACGGATACCATACGCCAGTAATTTTGTCGGATCGATCTGCGAGCATTCTTTTTTAATTCTTTTCTTTTCCACATAGTACTTTTCTCCCGTCTCTCTGATGGTATCATCATTATAGTTGAGCATGGTAAACTTTTCAATGTCTATTTATGCATCTGCTCATGTTCTTTCTTTACTTCGTTGAAGCAGGTGAGAGCATTCCATTCACAATTTGTTGGTGTGAGGATCGCTTTATAAGGAAATGGACCAGCACCGCAGCGTCTGAGGGCAGCAAGTGCCTGATCAAGTCGGTTATTCTGAAAAAAGCAGAAAAGGAACAGTGGGGCAGAAAGTTCTTCTCCGTCATAAACCTCAGTGGTGGGGGAAAAATTTTTCATTCCGGCGAGAAATCCGAGCGGTTGCAGATAGTCTTTCTGTGAGATGCAACGCAGCCGGATATGCAACGGAAGCAAGGCACGCTGGATCTTCAAAAGCTCGGGCCTGGAAGGTGCATGGAACAGCAGTAAAGTTTCATTCATAACAAACTCTCCTTTAGGATCATGATGAATCTATTGTAAGATGTTGGGATCAAAAGCCCCCAACAATGATGCCAACGGATTGTTTCGTGCTACGCACTCCCACAATCCTACCCGCTATTCGCATATCATGGTGCTTACGCCCCACTTTTATGCTCATATCGGGGCGGGTCTCAAGGTCATTCTACCACCAGTGTGCAAGCACACGTGGTTTCAGACCTTTTGACCCTGACATCATTGTAATATATGTACCGAAAAAAAGAAATACAGAAATGTCACGATCTGTCCGATGCCGGAATAAAATAGTTGTAAGATTCCGGTACGGGGAGAGAACGATGAGATTTTGTGAAATGCGGGAAAAAGAAGTAGTTAATATCTGTACAGGAAAGCAGTTGGGCTGTGTTGTGGACCTGGAGCTTGATACCTGTTCCGGGAAGATTGAATCGATTGTTGTACCGGGACCGGGAAAATTTTGCGGATTTTTCGGAACGGACTGTGAATATGTGATTCCGTACAGTTGTGTAAAAAAAATCGGACCGGATGCAGTATTAGTGGAAATAAAAGAAGAAAAGTTTTTGCAAAAATACTAGACATTGTGTATAATGAGGACGGAAACAAATTCGTTTCACAGACGGATTGAAAATAAATGCCGCAGGGAGTGTGTGGTGGATTGTATATGCGGAAAGGCGGAACAGACGAATGAGATGTCCATATTGTGGAAACCCTGATACAAGAGTGATCGATTCCAGACCGGCAGAGGATAAGAGTTCGATTCGCAGAAGGCGTTCCTGTGACGAGTGCGGGAAACGTTTTACAACTTATGAAAAAGTAGAGACGATTCCTCTGATCGTGATCAAGAAGGACAACAACCGGGAGCAGTATCAACGGTCAAAGATTGAGAATGGTGTGCTGAGTGCGTGTTATAAGCGTCCTGTTCCTGCAGATCAGATCCAGAAGACGATCGAGGCGATCGAGCTGGAGATCTTTAACCGGGAAGAAAAAGAGATCCCGAGCAGTGAGATTGGAGAGATTGTTATGGATAAGTTAAAAGATCTTGATCCGGTGGCATATGTGAGGTTCGCATCAGTATACAGAGAGTTTAAAGATGCAAATACATTTATGGATGAGCTGAAAAAGTTTTTAAAATAGGAAGAACAAACCGGTTATACCTGAAGCGGAAGTATGACCGGTTTTCTTTTTGAAAGAGGAGATGAAAAAATGCGGACGTACAGGCTGGTGATCGCTTATGATGGGACAGCATACCAGGGATGGCAGAGACAGGCCAATACAGAGATGACCATTCAGGGGATTTTGGAATCCTGTATTTCAAAGGCAGCCGGATATGCGGTGGAAGTAAATGGATCAGGAAGGACGGATGCAGGCGTGCATGCCCGCGGACAGACAGCCAGTGTGGTGCTTCACGGGAAAGCGGAGGACGGATTTTTCACAGAGAAGGTAAATAAGCTGCTGCCTCCGGATATCCGGATCAGAGAAGCCGGACTTGAAAAAAATGGGTTTCATGCGAGAAAGAGTGCTGTAGGAAAAAGGTATGTGTATCAGATTGATACTGATGAAAAGCCGGATGTATTTGACCGGCGTTACACGTATCATTTCCCGAAGAAACTTGATATTGCAGCGATGCAGCAGGCAGCGGAACTTTTGACCGGCACGCATGAGTTTGCAGCTTATACGGATAAAAAAGATGAAACGTCCACAAAGCGGACAATTTATGCTATAATGGTTGGCGGACAAGGTGGCAGGATCAACATCCAATATGAGGGAACGGGATTTCTTTATCATATGGTAAGGATTCTGACAGGAACTTTGCTCGAAGTTGGAATGGGGACACGCAGGATCGAAAGCGTGACGATAGCTTTAGAGGCAAAGGATAGAACAAAGGTTGGATTTCTGGCTCCGGCAAGAGGATTATTCCTTGACGAAGTCTATTATAAGGAGAAGTCCTGGAAGGAGGAATAGATTGAAGCTAATATCGTGGAATGTAAATGGTATCCGGGCATGCGTTCAGAAAGGATTCCTGGATTTCTTTCATGAGGCAGATGCGGATATTTTCTGTATTCAGGAGACGAAGATGCAGGAAGGACAGTTGAATCTGGAACTGGAAAGGTATCATCAGTACTGGAATTATGCTGTGAAGAAAGGCTATTCCGGAACAGCAGTATTTACCAAAAAAGAACCATTATCGGTATCCTATGGACTGGGGATTGAAGAGCATGACCAGGAGGGACGCGTGATCACCTGTGAGTTTGAGGATTTCTATTTTGTGACAGTTTATACACCAAATTCCCAAAGTGAGCTTGCAAGACTGGATTACAGGATGAAATGGGAAGATGATTTCCGTGCATATCTTAAGAAGCTGGAGAAAAAGAAGCCGGTGATCGTAACCGGTGATCTGAATGTTGCACATAAAGAGATCGACCTTAAAAATCCGAAGACAAACCGGAAAAATGCAGGATTTACAGATGAAGAGCGTGGAAAGTTCACAGAGCTTCTTGATGCAGGTTTCATTGATACTTTCCGGTATTTTTATCCCGATCAGGAGGGGATTTATTCATGGTGGTCGTACCGGTTCAGTGCAAGAGCGAAGAATGCAGGCTGGCGGATTGACTATTTCTGCGTGTCAGAATGCCTGAAGGACAGATTGGCAGATGCAAAGATTCTGACAGAAGTAATGGGATCAGATCATTGTCCGATCGAGCTGGATCTGAAATAAATACGGTTACTGTCCGGAGGGAATGGATCTGAATTGACAGAGAGGAAAGAAAAGAGATAAGATAGAAAAAGGCAGTAAGATAGGAGGTCTTTAAAATGACAAAAATAGATATTATTTCCGGTTTTCTTGGAGCCGGTAAGACGACATTGATCAAAAAGCTTCTTTCAGAAGGTTTTAAGGGAGAGCAGGTTGTATTGATCGAGAATGAGTTCGGAGAGATTGGAATCGACGGTGGATTCCTGAAAGAGGCGGGAATCGAGATCCGTGAGATGAACTCAGGTTGTATTTGCTGTTCACTGGTAGGAGATTTTGGAAAGTCTCTTCATGAGGTAGTAGACACGTATCACCCTGACCGTATTCTGATCGAGCCTTCCGGTGTCGGAAAACTGTCGGATGTTATCAAGGCAGTGCAGGATGTGCAGGATGAGATTGATGCGGAGCTGAACAGCTTTACCACCGTGGTAGATGTGACAAAGTGCAAGATCTACCGCAAAAATTTTGGCGAATTTTTCAGTAATCAGATCGAGTATGCAGGAGCAGTGATCTTAAGCCGTACAGATAAGGCAAAGCCGGAGAAGATTCAGGAAAGTGTTGCTCTGCTGAGAGAGTTAAATGAAAAAGCTCCGATCATCACAACACCGATCGAGCAGCTCCCGGGTGAAAAGATTTTGGAGGCAATGGAATCCAGCAAGTCTCTGGAAGAAGAACTGCTTGCAGAAGTTGCTCACGAAGCCCATGAACATCATCACGACCATGACCACGAGGAGCATGAGCATCATCACGACCATGACCATGAGGAGCATGAGCATCATCACGACCATGATCATGAAGAGCATGAACATCATCACGACCATGATCATGAATGTGGCTGCGGCTGTGGACACCACCATCACGATCATGAGGGACACCATCATGCCGATGATGTATTTACAAGTTGGGGAAAAGAGACAATCCGTACTTATACAAAAGAAGAGATCGGAAATATCCTCAAGACCCTGGAGGAAGATGGATCTTATGGCAATATCCTTCGTGCAAAAGGTATGGTTGCAGGTGCTGATGGAGAATGGATCTATTTCGACATGGTTCCGGGTGAGCATGAAGTAAGAACCGGAGCACCTGAATATACAGGACGTATCTGTGTGATCGGTGCAGAGATTAAAGAAGACAAACTGGCGGAATTATTTCAGGTGAAATAGTCTGAAAGAAAAAGAAAGTGAGAAAGAAAAATGAGACAATCGGATGTTATGGTATATCTGATGACAGGATTCCTGGACAGCGGAAAGACCCAGTTTCTGACATTTACGTTGGAGCAGGATTATTTTCAGATCCAGGGGAAGACGCTTCTGATCCTCTGTGAGGAAGGAGAGGAAGAGTATGATCCAAAGGAAATGCTGAAGTATGGTGTTGTGATCGAAAAAGTGGAAGATAAAGAGGACCTGACAGAAGCATGGCTTGAGGAGATGAACCGGAAGCATAAACCGGAGAGAGTTGTAGTTGAATACAATGGTATGTGGCCGGTCAGTGATTTTGAGAAACTGGCACTTCCGGCAGGCTGGAAGATCGAACAGAAGATCGCAACGGTTGATGCAAGTACTTTTCAGATGTACCTTACAAATCTGAAGCCATTATTTGTTGAAATGGTAAAAGGGGCGGAACTGGTTCTTTTTAACCGCTGTGAGGACAGAGGTCCGCTGGCGGGATACAGAAGAAGTGTCAAGGTGGTCAGCCCACAGGCAGAAGTTATTTTTGAAGATGAGAACGGAGAAGTCGACAATATTTTTGAGGATGAGGTTCCGTATGATTTAAATGCTCCGGTGATTGAGATCCGCAGGGAAGACTATGGAATCTGGTATGTGGATATGATGGAAAATCCAGACCGGTATAAGGGAAAAGTAGTAGAGTTTGTGGCAAAGGTGATGAAGCCACGGGCTTTTCCGTCAAAGGTATTTCTTCCGGGACGTACAGCAATGACCTGTTGTGCAGATGATACCTCTTTCCTTGGTTATGTCTGCAGAAGTCCATACGCACCAAAGCTGAAACCGGGTGACTGGGTAAAAGTAAGAGCAAAAGTCAGCTTTAAAAATCTCTCTGTATACAGAGGCGAGGGTCCGGTATTGGATGCGGAGAATATTGAACCGGCAGAACCGATCGAAGAAATGGTATATTTTAACTAGAAAAAGGTTGATTGACAAGAGAAAATCAAGCCGATATAATAAGGCACAGAGACAAGGGCGTTTCCAGTATGGGTGGAGATCGCCCTTTATCAATATATACCGGAGTGCGTGGGGAGCTGCTGATGGCAGATTTTCTGTATTAGGATGAAAAAACTGGAAACGGTATGAAAAAGGAGGTTGTTATATGCATAACTATACAAGGGAAGACATCATCCGTATTGTGGAGGAAGAAGATGTTGCCTTTATCCGTCTGCAGTTTACAGATATTTTTGGAACGTTGAAGAATATGGCTGTAACAGTAGGACAGCTTGAAAAAGCACTGAATAATAAATGTATGTTTGATGTGTCGTCGCTGGAGGGAATCGAAGGAGAAGAGGATTGCGATATGTATCTGTATCCGGATCTGAGTACCTTTGAAATTTTCCCGTGGCGGCCGCAGCAGGGAAAAGTAGCAAGACTGATCTGTGATGTCTATCGTAAAGATGGAACTCCGTATGAGGGGGATCCACGTTATGTTCTGCGGAAAGCAGTTGCCGAAGCGGAAGAGATGGGATATTCCATGAATGTCGGACCGGAGTGTGAGTTCTTTCTGTTCCATACAGATGAAGATGGACTGCCGACAACAGTTACTCATGAAGAAGGCGGATATTTTGATATCGGGCCATTGGATCTGGGAGAAAATGCAAGGAGAGATATGATCCTTACACTGGCGGAAATGGGATTTGAGATCATTTCTTCTCACCATGAGATCGCACCGGCTCAGCATGAAATCGACTTTCATTATGATGAGGCGATGGTTACGGCAGATAATCTGATGACATTTAAGATGGTGGTTAAGACCATTGCAAAAAGACATGGACTGCATGCTACGTTTATGCCAAAGCCAAAGAGTGAGACCTACGGTTCGGGAATGCATATCAATCTTTCCCTTTATGGAAGAGATGGAATGAATGTCCTCTATAATGCGGAGGACGTAAATGGTCTGAGTGAAGAAGGATACTATTTTATCGGTGGTCTGATGAAGCATATGAAGGCGATCACGTGTATCACAAATCCGACAGTAAATTCTTACAAGCGTTTTGTGCCGGGATATGAAGCACCGGTATATATGGGATGGTCGGCAAAGACAAGAGGACCATTGATTCGTGTATCGGCAGATAAAGAAAGAAAATCCAGGCTGGAGCTGCGAAGTCCGGATGCAACGGCAAATCCGTATCTGGCACTGGCAGTTCTTCTGAAAGCAGGTCTTGACGGAATTAAGAATAAAATTATGCCTCCTGCGAATATAGATGAGAATATCCAGAAGATGACGCAGGAAAGAAGAGAAGAACTTCATGTGGAAGAACTCCCGAGAAATCTTGGGGATGCCACGGCGGAACTGGAGAAAGATCAGTTTCTGATCGATGTATTGGGGGGAGAACTGGCTAAGAAGATCATCAAGGCCAACAAGAAAGAATATAAGGAGTACTGTATGCAGGTGACTGACTGGGAGATCGCACATTATCTCCACAGACTGTAGGACAGATACAACGCAGGAAATTGAACTTTGAATGTCAATTTTTAAAATGGTATGAAGAGAGGATCAAAAAGGTAACTGGAGGTGAGCAGATATGAGCCATATTATTGTGGTATTTCCGAAAAGAGATAACGCAGTAAATATCCGTAATGTACTTGTACGTGCGGGGATGGAAGTATCTGCGGTTTGTCTGACCGGTGCAAAAGTTCTGCAATATGTGGATAACTGGAGCGATGGAATCGTGGTATGTGGATATCGTCTTCAGGATATGCAATATACGGAACTAAGGGAAGCACTGCCGTTTTCATTTGATATGCTTTTGGTCGCACCCCCATCAAAATGGATGGATGAACTGCCGGAGGGTGTTGTGGGACTGCCACTGCCGATCAAGGTCTACGATCTTGTCAGTACAATGGAAATGCTTCAGCAGTCACAGGAAAGAGAAAGAAAGAAGCGGAAAGAAAGAAGCCGGAAAAGAAATGATGCAGAAAAGAAGCTGGTTGACCAGGCGAAAGCATTACTGATGGAACGAAATAATATGTCTGAGGATGAAGCACACCGGTACTTGCAGAAAAGCAGTATGGACAGTGGAACCAATCTGACGGAGACTGCACAGATGATCCTGACGATCCTGAATGAGTAGGATACGTCTTAAACTGAAAAGATACTTAAAAGGCTGCAACAGGCAGCGGAATGGAGAAAAAGATGAAATTTACAAAAATGCAGGGACTGGGAAATGATTATGTATATGTAAATTGCTTTAAAGAAAAGATAGAAGATCCATCAGCACTGGCGGTCAGGATCAGTGACCGCCATTTCGGGGTCGGATCGGATGGTCTGATCCTGATCAACCCATCGAAAGTGGCAGATTGTGAGATGGAAATGTACAATGCGGATGGTTCACGCGGAGAGATGTGTGGAAATGGAATCCGTTGTGTTGGAAAATATATGTATGATTATGGGCTGACAGATAAGGAGGCAATTTCCGTAGAGACGCTTGCCGGGATTAAATATCTACAGTTTTTCATAGAAAATGGAAAGGTCGCAAAAGTAAAGGTTGATATGGGAAGTCCGATTCTCACACCGGCAGAGATCCCTGTGGTAGCGGAAGGAGAACGTGCAGTAGATGAGCCGATCGTTGTGGACGGGACAGAGTACCGGATGACCTGCATTTCCATGGGAAATCCGCATGCGATCGTGTATGTGGATGATGTGAAGAATCTTCCGATTGAAAAAATTGGTCCATTATTTGAAAAGCATGAAAGATTTCCAAACCGCGTGAATACAGAGTTTGTAAAAGTACTTGATCGGAATACTGTAGAGATGCGGGTGTGGGAACGCGGATCAGGAGAGACACTGGCATGCGGAACCGGAGCCTGTGCAACAGCCGTTGCCTGTATTCTGAACGGGTTGACAGAAGAGAAAGTTACAGTAAAGCTTCTCGGAGGAGATCTGGAAATTGAGTGGGATCGTGAGAAAAATAAAGTCTTTATGACTGGTCCGGCGAAAGTAGTTTTTGACGGAGTATGGGAAGAATAAAAAGAGAAAAAGAGAAGTATCTTTCAGGATGCAAAAAGTTCTGAAAGATACTTCTTTTTGTTGCACATACCCCTGCAGGCTCGTATGAGATGAGATTTACCAGGCAGACGAAAAAGATGGATTAAAAATTTGTCATAGGGACGGGAGAAATCTGCTGAATGTTTCGGAGCAAAGAAAAAGGACTACAGAAATCTGTAATCCTTTGACATCGGAGTGACAGGATTCGAACCTGCGACCTCTACGTCCCGAACGTAGCGCTCTACCAAGCTGAGCCACACTCCGATAAAATAGGGAACTTGCAACTGCAAATTCCCAGCTACGGAAAAGGGACTTGAACCCCTACTAACAGAGTCAGAGTCTGCTGTGCTGCCAATTACACCATTCCGCATCATCTTAGTTTATTTCGTCTTGTCTTGTCCGACGCAACAAGGTTATTATATCAGACTATCAGAAAAATGCAACCCCTTTTTTGAAAAAATCACGTTAGAATTTTTGAAGAAAAAAGCTTAAAAATCAGAAAATTCAGAAAATTATTCAAAGGAAATAGCACAGGGTTTTACATTTAGTGGGGGAATATGATATTCTTAAAAGAAAAGGGAGGCATAGGATATGGAGGCAGCAGAGATTATTAAAGGATTGAGAGATAAGACCGGAATGACGAGAAAGGCATTTTCGGATCATCTGGGGATTCCGGTACGGACAGTAGAGGACTGGGAAAAAGGAAAAAGGACACCGCCGGAATACATCCCGCGTCTGATTGCATATCAGTTAAAGTATGAAGAACTGATCAAAAAGCTTGGAAAAGAAGACATTGAAGAGTAGCAATGGCTGACGGGCTATAAAAGATATGGGCATATCTGAAGGGAGATATTTATGAAGAAGTATACATATGACGCGTTTATCAGCTATAGTCATAATGAAAAGGATGCTTTTGCGGCAGAACAGCTTCATAAGACATTAGAACATTATCATATTCCCAAAAGAATACAGCAGAGTTCGGGAAAAAAGAAGATTGAAAGAGTATTTCGGGATCGGGAGGAAATGCCGATTTCTTTTAACCTTGCCAGTAATATTCAGGAAGCACTGGATCAGTCAGAATTTTTGATCCTGATGTGTTCCCCCAATTCGATCAAATCAGAGTGGGTTCAAAGAGAAGTGGAGACATTCCTGAAAAGTCATAGCAAAGAGCAGGTTCTGACCGTTTTGTTAGAGGGAGAACCGGAGAAAGTATTTCCGGAAGTTCTCTGTTATGAAGAAAGAAAGGTAGAATCGGAAGATGGAACGGAGCAGACGGTAAAGGTCAAAATTGAACCGATGGCTGCAGATATCAGGGGGAAAGATAAGAGTGAGATCAAAAAGAAGATCGAGCAGGAAAGCCTCAGGATTCTGGCAAAGATGCTGGGGTGTACTTATGATACATTGCGACAGCGGCACAGGGAATATGCACTTCACAGAATGATGGCGGTTCTGGGTGGTGTTGCCGGTGTGGCAGTGGTTTTTACGATATATGCATTTCACCAGTCCGCAAAGATCAATGAACGTTATCAGGAATCCAGAAGAAATCAGGCCAGATATCTTTCACAGATTTCAACCGATCTTTTAGATGGAGGAGACAGAGAAAATGCCCTGCTGACAGCACTTGCAGTTGTGCCTGAAGACTCCGATTCAGATGAACCGGTAGCAGAAGAGCAGATGTATGCATTGAATGAAGCACTGCATTCTTACGAGCATGAGGAGCACCTCAATTACAAACCGTTGTATAAATATGAAATGAGTGGAAATACTTATTCTTCACAGTCACAGAGTTCGGGAATGCTGAGTGAGGACGGACAAACTTATTTCTGTGTGGATCAGCTTGGCAATGCCTATGTGCTGAATGTAGAGGATGGAAGCTGTATCTGGAAGATTGCTCCGGGTGAATGGGAGACAAAAGAGACGAATGGATTTCGGAAGATTCTTCCTGTAAAAGACGAGAAGGCAGTATTGATTACAAAGAAAGGCATTTTTTATATTGACTGGAAAAAGCAGCAACTGATAAGAGAGATGAAAAATGACGCCGAAGAAGATTTCTTGTCCGAACGGGATCGGGACGGGGCATGCTGCACTGTATCGGGAACGAATCTGGCGATTGCCAACGGACACTATTTGTGGGTGTATGACCTGGAGAGTGGAGAATGTCAGCTCCAGAGTCAGTATGACCAGGAGAAATATAGTTCAGATCAGGCGAATGCGATTGCGTTTGATGAAAAGGCAGAAAATGTATTTCTTGCGTTTGGAAAAGAATTGGAATATGCTGAGCCTTCTGCATCAGAAGGCAAAGAGAGTGTGTTGAAAATCCAGATTTCTACAGGAGAAAAATCTCGGGTCGCAACAGAAAAAGCGAAAAAGATATGTGCAGTAAGTGAAAACCAGATGGCTGTGCTGCATATGGAATGCATCAATGAGGATGAGGTAATTGATAATGTTGGAATGAGTGCTGTCCAGGCAAAGTACTGGATTACTTTATATGATACAGAGGAGGGAAAAAAGCAGTGGAGTAGTGTGCCGTATACTGTTTCGGGTTATACCATACCGGAAACGCTTTTGCTTCGGGACATGGAAATTAATGGGGAACTTAAAAAAGTGCTGGTTGTCAGTGTGAAAGACAGGATTCAGCTCATTGATGCAGAGAACGGTACTGTAATACGGGAAGGAATCTTCCGGGAAGATATTGTAAATGTTGTCCAGGCAGATAAGAGAAGATTGCTCGTGGGTCTGTCAGATGGAAGTGTGATGATTGGAACAGTCGAAGATATGTCAGCCAATATGGAAGTCGGCAGTGTTTCAGGAAAAATATTAGATTTCACATTCAGTCCGGAGCATCAGCAGGTCATCTGGACAATGAAATCTGGAAAAAGGCTTGTTTTTGGGGAAAAGCAGACAGATCAACAGATGAAGTCGGTAAATCTGGAAAAAGAAAATGATGTGGATTCTGTGAAATACACTACATGGACAGATCAGAAGGGAAAAGAACAAAATTATCGCATCATTGAATATAACGGTTTGCAGACAGATTTAAAAGAAGGAGTCAGAGTATACAGAACAGGGACATCGGATCTTATTTTTCAGTATGAGTGTAAGACCGCAGGCGGAATGATTTCGGAAGTGAAATTCTCTGATATAGATGGAAATCCGGGGCTGTCGTTTAAAGTAATAGAAAAATATGAAAGCAATGAGTTGGGAAAAAGGTGTGAATCCAAATATGTGACAGCAGATCTTAACAGTGGAAAAATCTGTTCCGAGCAGACGAAAGACGAGGTCGAAAATCAGTTTGATTCTGTATCAGCAGTGGAGGTTGGAAATAAAGGTCTTGCAGTCATGTATGGTAATGAAGATTTTACGGCAGCTAATAAAGAAATAAGTTTCATGACGGGAAGTCTGACAGAAAAAGGGATTCAGTTTAGCAAAAAGGCAAAGTCCCATCAAGTGACAGAAGAGGGCCGATGGGTTGATGGGGTTTCTATAACCGCAGACGACAGGTATGTGCTTTTTCACATAGATAATGAGGATGATACATATTGCCTGAAAGTCTGGAATGTGGAAAAGGAAAAATGGGAGTCTTATGACGGACAGACAGAACTTCTGGTTTTAGATGCGAGAGATAAGAGGAATAGTATGTCGATCGGTGCAGAAAAGAATTTGCTGGCAACTTATACTCAGGATGGAATGATTCATGTATTTGATCTGGAAAAAGGAACAGAAGCCCAGACACTCAAGTGTGGAAATTATAAAAAGATCCAGATGGGATTCTGTGCAAATGATCAGTATCTGGTCACATATGATGACTCAGAAATGATTACATTGTGGGATATTTCCGAAGGAAAAATACTGATGAAGGAAGAATACGACAGTAAAACACCAATTGAAAGTTTATATACAAATGGAAGTGGATGGTATTTCGGAGTCGGATTTTATGGATATACACTTGGTGATGAGGGATTTTATACTTCCGAACTGATGCTGTATTCGATTGATAAAGAAGGAAAATTTTATAAGTATGCATATATTCCGGCAGGGTATGCGGATTATACGGGCAAAGAAATTTGTGTGGCTTCCGGTGAGGGATGGTATAGCCCATTTTATAGTTTCAGTGAATTGAGGAAGCGTGCGGAGAAAGAAATGGCCGGTAAAAGTCTGAGTGATGCAGATAAAAACCGCTACTTTATTTCGGAATAAAAGAGAGAATGAGGAAAAAGAGATGATCTGGAAAATTTGCTTTGCAATGTCACTGATCTTTCTGGCAGCAGGGGCAGTGATGTTCTTTTATAAGCGATATCATGGAAAAGGCGGAGTGAGATATTTAGGCGGTGGAGTTTTCCTGTCTGCAGTATCCATCTGCTTTCCGGTCATGCATCTGACTGAAAAGGATGGATTTGCACTGGCGATGAGCATTTCACAGAGCATCAGAATGTTTGTGATTGATACGGGAACGTCGGATATTCTGGATGTCTTGCAGCAAGATGCTCTTGGGAGTATTTACATTCCTTATAAAATTGTCGTATGCATATTATATTTGCTTGGCCCGGTCTTTACATTGAGCGTAGTGCTGCGGTATTTTTCTAACTTTTTTGAGAGGCTGAGAATTTTTTTCAGTAGCAGAAAAAATCTTTACATCTTTTCAGATCTAACAGAGAAGTCACTTGAAGTTGCCACAAATCTCGTGGAAAAGGATGAAAAAAAGAAATCTGCGATTTTATTTTGTAATTCAAATGCCAAAGATGATGAAAATGTAGAGCTGGAAGAAAAGGCAAGAGTGATCGGTGCGATTCTTGTCCCACAGGAGGCCTCCCGGTTGCATTTGAAGAATAAAAAAAGGTATCTTACCTATTTTCAGATCTCGGATGACGAAGAAAAAAACCTGGATTGCACGTTAGCAATGATTGACCGGATGACCGAAAAGAATCTCAAAAAATATAGGGCTACGGAACAGAATATTACCATTTACTGCTTTGCTTCAGGAGATGAAAAGGAAATTTTGCTGGATGCAAAAGATAAAAGAAATCTCAGAGTAATTTTGATCGATGAGATCAGGGATTCTGTCTATGAGCAGTTATATCGTTATCCACTCTATGCAAATCAGAACAGTACAGAGGAAAATGGAAAGTTGTCCGTTCTGATCGTCGGAGGCGGGAAAATCGGTACAGAATTTTTAAAAGCTACGGTATGGATGGGACAGATGAAGGGTTTGGATCTTGAGATTTATATGATTGATCTGAAAGGAAATCTTCGGAGAAAATCATTCAGTGCAAGATGCCCGGAACTGCTGCAGGAAGATTCTGATTATCAGATTGACATCCATAAGGGAAATATTTTCAGTAAAAAAATAGAGCTGTATCTGAATGAACTGAAAGATATCAACTATTGTATGGTATCTCTTGGTGAAGATGAAAAAAGTCTCAGGGCGGCACTGGCCCTTCGAGGATATTTTTATCGCAGATATAAAAAGGTTCAGCCGGTGATCAGCGTTTATGTGGAGAGTAGAAAGAAAAGAGAAGCAATCCGGAATCTGAATGAGACAACCAGGACAAAAGAAAAATATTATTATGATATTGTACCTTTCGGAAATGGTGGAATCTATCAAAGTCAGCAAGGCAGTGAAGCATTATTGATCGAATATCTTGGACTGGGTATTCATGCACATTACTGCAGACTGAAGAAAGAAGATACCCGGGAAACTCGAAGAGAAGTAATAAAAGGTTATTATAGCAGACAGTATAATCGCAGGTCGAGTATTGCAGGTGGAATGCATATTAGTTCAAAGCTTTGGGAAATGGGACTTGGAATTATAAGAGTACCTGAAAATGAGTGCGAAAAGAAACTGTTTCAAAAATTTGTCCATCCGGTAAACTATGAAGAAAGAACCGAAAATATAAGAAAAACCTGTTATAGTCTGGAGCATGATCGCTGGATGGCGTATGTCCGGGCAGAGGGCTGGAGTCTTGCAACAGAAGGTGGCAAAAATATAGATGACATCAGGGAATGTTACGAACAGTATTGTCAGGTATTCAAAAATCAGAGTTATCCAGATAAACTGCATCCGGCTCTGATTCCGCTGGAAAGTGATGATCCACAGATTGCAACACTTCAGCAGGTAGATGATATGATTGTTCAAGTGAATAAGAAATTAGGGCTTGAATATGAACCGCGTTATGTAGAATCTGACGAGGAAGTAGTCGATCATATTGGCGAAATAGTTTCCGGGGAATGGTGCGGTGAAGAAGGGATTGTTCTCAATGGAAGAGTGGTTCGGGCAAATGAATGGATCATCGCAGATCTTGGAGAAATCCTGCAGTACGATACAGAAATTTTAAAGAGAGATGAAGCCAAAATGAGTTTGGAGAAAAAGCTGGCATTGCAATATGAAATGATGCGGTGCAGAAATGGGAAAATTAGTCTGTAAATAATGAAAGAAGAAAATAGAAGGGAGTCTTGAATGAGTATACTAAATGTTGAACATCTGACGCACGGTTTTGGAGACAGGGCAATCTTCACAGACGTGTCATTCCGTCTGTTGAAGGGAGAGCATATCGGGCTGGTCGGAGCAAATGGAGAAGGAAAGTCCACTTTTATGAATATTGTCACGGGAAAGCTTATGCCGGATGAGGGAAAGGTAGAGTGGTCGAAGAATGTCCATGCAGGGTATCTGGATCAGCATGCCGTGTTAAAGCAGGGGATGACGATCAGGGAAGTTCTGAAATCAGCTTTTGACCCGCTTCTGCAAAAAGAAATAAGAATGAACGAGATCTGCGATCTGTTAGGAACTGCAGATGAGGAAGAAATGAATCTTCTGATGGAAGAACTGGGAACGATACAGGATGAGCTGACGTTGCATGATTTTTATACCATTGATGCAAAAGTGGAAGAGGTTGCAAGAGCCTTAGGACTTCTTGATCTTGGCCTGGACCGGGATGTAACTGATCTGAGTGGTGGACAGCGAACCAAAGTACTGCTGGCAAAACTCCTGTTGGAAAAGCCGGACATTCTTTTGCTGGACGAGCCAACGAATTATCTGGATGAAGAGCATATTGCATGGCTGAAAAGATATCTTTTAGATTATGAAAATGCATTTATCCTGATTTCACATGATATTCCGTTCCTAAATGAAGTGGTTAATATCATTTATCATATGGAAAATCAGGAATTGAACCGTTACGTGGGAGATTACAATCATTTCCAGGAAGTTTATGCTGTGAAAAAAGCACAACTGGAGGCAGCATACCGCAGACAACAGCAGGAGATCAGTGAACTGAAAGATTTCGTGGCAAGAAATAAAGCGAGAGTTTCTACAAGAAATATGGCGATGTCCAGACAGAAAAAGCTGGACAAGATGGATCTGATCGAACTGGCAGGAGAACGGCCAAAGCCGGAATTTCATTTCCGGTATGGAAGAACGCCGGGAAAAATGCTCTTTGAGACAAAGGATCTTGTGACGGGATATGACGAGCCGCTGTCAAAACCTCTGAATTTCTCTATGGAACGAGGACAGAAGGTCGCACTGGTTGGAACGAACGGAATCGGGAAAACGACATTGCTGAAAAGTATCCTGGGGCTGATCCCGGCACTGGAAGGGAACTGTGAACTTGGAGATAATCTGGAGATCGGTTACTTTGAACAGGAAGTAAAAGGTGAAAATAAAAATACATGTATAGAAGAGCTGTGGCAGGAGTTTCCGTCCTGTACCCAGTATGAAATCCGCTCTGCACTGGCAAAATGTGGACTGACGACAAAGCACATAGAAAGTCAGGTCAGGGTCCTGAGTGGTGGCGAGCAGGCAAAGGTACGCCTGTGCAAGCTTTTGAACCGGGATACGAATCTTCTTCTGCTGGATGAACCGACAAACCATCTGGATGTTGATGCAAAAGATTCTCTGAAGAAAGCTTTGCAGGAATACCGGGGAAGCATCCTTCTGATCTGTCATGAACCGGAGTTTTATGAGGATGTGGTGGATGAAGTCTGGGATATGAGCCAGTGGACGACCAAAATCTTTTAAAATTGCACAAATGCAAATATGAGTTAATTGTAGAAAAATGACGAAAATGTTTGAAAATTAGAAAAATCCTTAAATTTAACCTGAAATAATGATAAAATATACAAAGATAGTCTGTTAATAGAGAATTTGAATGAAAAGTCTCTGTATTATTGGCAATAATTGAAGTATAAGATGATGTTGGGGTCAAAAGCCCCCAACAATGATGCCAACGGATTGTTTCGTGCTACGCACTCCCACAATCCTACCCGCTATTCGCATATCATGGTGCTTACGCCCCACTTTTATGCTCATATCGGGGCGGGCCTCAAGGTCATTCTACCACCAGTGTGCAGGCACACGTGGTGTCAGACCTTTTGACCCTGACATCATAAGATTACTGTAACCGCAGAAGAAAAAGAAGGACAGACTTTTGCGGGATGGAAACAGAATGGACAGGCACAGCTTTTCAAATGTGATTGTAACAAAAGCAGATGAGAGGGGAAAAGGATGTATTATAAGATTGCTGATTGTTTTGTGAAATATGAGCCGAATTATATGTATATGCAAAAGAAAATAAAACCATATGAAGAGCGGTTTCATGGAGAAAGTGAAAATTCATGTATATATTTAGGGTATAAGTCGGATGCATATTATAAAAAAAAGCAAAAAATGCATCCAGAAATTACCTGTGAAAAACTAGAATACGTTTATGTTGGAGCTGAATTTAATAGAAAAATTTTAAAATACGGTGGTATCATGATTCACTCATCTGCGGTCGAAGTGGATGGAAAAGCCTATTTATTTTCTGCTCCATGTGGTACAGGAAAATCGACACATACGAAGCAGTGGCAAAAATATTTTGGTGCAGATCAGGCGATTATAATTAATGATGATAAACCGGTTCTAAGACGACTGGAAGATGGATGGTATGCATATGGAACACCTTTTAGTGGGAAAACCGATGAGAATGTAAATAAGAAAGTAAAACTTCAGGGAATCTGTATGCTTGAACGGGGAGAGAATCGGATACGGCAGATTCAGCCGGCAGAGGCAATCCCTCTGATTCTTCAGCAGACGATCCGTCCAAAGAATGAAAAATACCTTGGAAAGATGATGGAGATTATGGATCAGCTTCTTAGAGAAGTTCCGGTCTATAGAATGCAGTGTGATATATCAGAAGAAGCTGTAAAGATGTCATATGAAGCAATGAAGGGATAAAGAAGGAGCAAAATGAAGTTAAAAAAAGGATATATGTATGAAAGAACTTGCCGGAAGATATGTAGTTCTTCCGGTAGGAGGCGAGCCAGAGGGATTTCAGGGAATGATACAGATGAATGTGACCGGAGGATTTTTATGGGAATGTCTCTCAGAAGAGAGGACAAAACAGGAATTGATCGATCTGTTTTTGGAGAAATATGATGCAAGTAGAGAAGATGCAGAAGCAGATGTAAATACTTTTATAGAAAATCTTAGTAAAGCGGGGATACTGGAAGTCTGATCATTACGAGGAGAAAAATAGATGATGTATGATAAAGCACAGTGCAAAATTTTGTTTCAGATCATTCGGGTTAGTTTGTTCGACAGTGATGAATTTGAAATAAATGCGGAGGCAGACTGGAAACTGATCTATCGGATCAGCCGGGAGCATAAAATCCATACGATTCTCTGTAGAGGATTGGAAAAGATTTCTTCAAAAGATAAAATACCGGAAAAGATGATCGGAAAACTAGAAGAATTGTGGCAGATCGAGAGGGCAAAAGATGCTGTGCAGAAGTACTCCATTGATGAGATATTGGATGCATTTGAAAAGGATAAGATAGATTGCGTGCCTCTAAAAGGAATTTATATGAAAGAGTTTTATCCGGATTCCAGTCTTAGAACCATGTCAGATCTGGATATTTTTTACAGACAAGGTGATGAGGAAAAAATAGAAAAAGTACTGGTGTCTAAGGGGTATGTATTTGATCACGACGGTCCACATCATGATGTTTATCAGCGAAAGCCATTTATGAATGTGGAGATGCATCATCATTTAACAGATGGAGATCCTGTCGCTGAAAAATATTATAAAGATGTATGGACGACCAAAGTTCATCTTAAAAAAGGATATACTTCCATTTATGAATTTTCATGGGAAGATTACTATATTTATATGCTTGTGCATCTTGCAAAGCATATAAAACTTGGAGGCAGTGGAATCCGCTCCATAATTGATATCAAGATTTTCCTTGATAAAAAGAAGGAAGAACTGAATTGGGATTATGTGAAAGAAGAACTAAAAAAACTGCATTTAAGTCAATTTGAATATTGGATGCGGCAATTAAGTGAAGTCTGGTTTGGCACAGAAAAAACTACACCTTTGTATGATGAATTGACAGAGTTTATTGTAGACAGTGGAACTTATGGAACTATAAAAAATTATCATGCAAGTCATGTTGTTGAATTGGGTGGAAAAAATCAAAATCTTTCTGTAGGAAAGATACGCAGCAAACTGGAAATTATTTTTTTACCATATGAAGGAATGCAAGAACAGTATTTATATCTGGAGAAATTTCCATTTCTTCTTCCGGTGGCATGGATACAACGGATTTTCAGAACAATAGTATGGCGTAAGGACAAAATCACTTCGACCCTGCAGTCTACAAATATAGAACAAGATAGATTGGAGAAAGTAAAAAAAGTGATGGATGCTCTGGAATTGTTTGAAAGCGATTAACCGTTCCGAATTAGATAAAAATTGTGCAGTAACTGTTAAAAATGGCGAGCTAAAGTTTTATGGGAAGAGGCTCTTGATAATGTAGCCACTGTTGGATATAATGTATATGTGATGTCGGGGTCAAAAGCCCCCGACTTTGATGCCTACGGATTGCAGAAGCTAATTGATATCACAGTGAAAGCTCCTGACAAGGTTGTATACATATGAGAATGGAATGCTTACATTACCAAGTATTAGTAACTGTAAAATAATTTATACTTTGAATATAATATTTTATTTAGGAGGAGATGTGCAACATGAAAAAAGAGAGTTATGAGAAACTTGAAATGGAGGTAATTGCTTTCGATAAGATCCATATGGATACAAGCTCTACAAGTGGTATAGCAGTTGATGATAGGGAGGATGCTGATGAAGGAATCTGGACAGGATATTATTAAAATCTACCTTTAGATAAGACCGCATATAGAATGCTGTGAACCAAAAGAAGCTCTGATGATTTATTATCAGAGCTTCTTTGAACTGAAATAGCATTTCATGAAGAACGGGAGCAATACCATGAAAGAAGAAAATACCTATAGACAAACTATTCCGTCATCCACCACAGGCCGTTATACCGCCCTGACAAGAAAGGCGATGCGGATCTGTTATGCCGCACACGAGGGACAGATGGACAAAAGCGGTGTACCATATGTCTTTCATCCGATCCATCTTGCGGAGCAGATGGAGACAGAAGAGGAAATCTGTACTGCATTGCTGCATGATGTGGTGGAAGATACGAAGTGGACACTGAAAGAACTTGAGGCAGAGGGGTTTCCGACAGGTGTGCTGGAGGCAGTCAGGCTGCTGACCAGAGAGAAAGATGTACCATATATGGCTTATATTGAACGACTGAGTGGAAATCAGATTGCGAGAAAAGTTAAACTGGCAGATCTGGAACATAACAGCGATCTGACCCGTCTGATTGAAGTGACAGAGAGGGATTTGAGAAGACAGGAGAAATATTTTTTTGCAAAAGAGTTTCTGCTCCGACAGGAAGATACATAAAAACGTCGAAAAATGAGAATAAATTTCATCAAAACTCCGGTTTAAAATGCCGGAGTTTTATTGATGTTAAATAAGAATCATGGTATATTATGGTTGGTGTTGTCTCGGACAAGCTAGTAGAAAAAGTAGGTAGGAGTGATAAGTATGTATCAGGAAGAGTTTAAGCGTTGGCTGGCAGCAGATCTTGAAGATCCGGATCTGAAGCCGGAGTTATCCAGAATCGAAGGAAATGATGATGAGATCAAGGAACGTTTTGCAGTTGCACTGAAGTTTGGAACAGCTGGACTTCGCGGTGTACTTGGAGCCGGAACAAACCGCATGAATATTTATGTGATACGACAGGCTACGCAGGGACTTGCAAACTGGGTTAAGACGCAGGGTGGAACGCAGACTGTTGCGATCAGTTATGACAGCCGTCTCAAGAGTGATGTATTTGCAAAGACTGCTGCAGGTGTTCTTGCTGCCAATGGGATCAAAGTAAGAATTTATGATGCATTGATGCCGGTTCCGGCACTCTCTTTTGCGACACGTTATTATCAGTGTAATGCAGGAGTTATGGTGACAGCGTCCCACAATCCGGCAAAATATAATGGTTACAAAGCATACGGACCGGATGGCTGTCAGATGACGGATGATGCAGCAGCGATCGTATACGAAGAGATTCAGAAGACGGATGTTCTGACTGGAGCTAAATATATGTCCTTTGCAGAGGGCGTTGAGGAAGGTCTGATCCGTTTTGTGGGAGATGACTGCAAGAAGGCTCTTTATGAAGCGATTGAGTCTCGTCAGGTGCGTCCGGGTCTTTGCAGTACAGCAGGACTGAAACTGGTGTATAGCCCGTTGAATGGTTCAGGGCTTGTTCCTGTTACCCGGGTATTGAAAGATATCGGCATTACAGATATCACGATTGTTCCGGAGCAGGAGTATCCGAATGGTTATTTCACAACCTGCAGTTATCCGAACCCGGAGATTTTCGAGGCATTGGAGCTGGGATTGAAGCTTGCAGAAGAGACAGAGGCAGATTTGATGCTGGCGACAGACCCGGATGCAGACCGTGTAGGAATTGCAATGAAATGCCCGGATGGTTCTTATGAGCTTGTCAGCGGAAATGAAATGGGAGTTCTTCTTTTGGACTACATATGTGCAGGTCGCATTGAGAAGGGAACGATGCCGGAGAAGCCGGTGGCTGTGAAGTCCATCGTTTCTACTCCACTGGCAGATGCGGTTGCAGAGCATTACGGAGTAGAACTCCGCAGCGTTCTGACAGGATTTAAGTGGATCGGTGATCAGATCGCCAGACTGGAAGATGCCGGAGAGGTCGATCGTTTTATCTTTGGATTTGAAGAGAGCTACGGATATCTGGCAGGACCATATGTACGTGACAAAGATGCCGTGATCGGTTCCATGCTGATCTGTGAGATGGCAGCTTACTATAGAAGTATCGGAAGTTCACTGAAGCAGAGACTGGAAGAGATTTATGCCCAGTATGGACGTTATCTCAACAAGGTAGACAGCTTTGAGTTCCCGGGACTCAGTGGAATGGATAAGATGGCAGCTATCATGCAGGGACTTCGTGAGAATCCACTGACAGAGATTGCAGGATATAAGGTTGTGAATGTAACGGATTATCAGAAACCGGAGGAGACAGGTCTTCCGGCAGCGAATGTTCTGATCTATAAGCTGGAGAATAACGAGACAGTCATTGTCCGGCCTTCAGGAACAGAACCGAAGATCAAGATTTATTATACAACGCTTGGTAAGAACCTTGCTGAGGCTGAGGCTGAAAAAGAGAAACTGGCAGCAGCAATCGAACCGATGCTGGTATAAGAAGAAAAGAGAATCTATTTACCAACGAAGCAGACTTTAGATCATCGAATCCAAAGTCTGCTTTTCTTTCTTCTATCTGAAAAGCTCTTGTCCTGTAAGAAAGTCAGATGTTGCTTTTCCTAAAAATTCCAGTAATGGAGAAAGTTCAAAGACGGTCAGTTCTTCCACTGCACAAGGCGAAAGATCCATAAATTTTTTTAGCATAGAAAGCAGACCGTTCATATCCTCGGAATGGATTCCCTCAATGCCGTTTTGGGGAAGGTGGGGATAAAGTTCTGTCGGCAGTTGATATTTTTCAACCAGATACCGGTTCATTTTAGTGTAATCACCGTAATAGTATTTTTCAGATAAGTAATCGGTCAGAGAAATGCACTGATTCGATTTATGGATCAGGACAGAGCAGATCTCATTGCGGATGTCGGTAATCTTTCCTTCTTTATCGTAAAAGGATACGATCTGGGGAATATAATTTTTAAAAAAGCGTTTATCAATATAAAGATGAAAATAGTAGCCGAGATACAGATCATTTGCAAGCTGATCCTGATAGCTGGAAAGAAAGCGTTTCAGATCCGGCCAAAGCATCATTTTGTCAGCATAAAGCGGATTGCGGAAATGAGTCCGGTTCTTGTTGGCAGTGGCATCGGGCAGCAGAGAACCGGTCATGAAATCATTTTCGGAAGCAATCATATAGGGAAAATGAGGGTGATCCGGTAATTGGTTCAGAAGCATTTTAGCGGAAGTCAGATGTAAAATAAAACCAGGCATAAAGTATCGGTCCTTTCTTTGGTGATTTAGCTGTATACTATTTCAAGTATACAATCAAAATCCCGTGATTGCCAATTATAAATTGCACAGCAGAAAGCAGTGTGGTAGAATGAAATCAATGTTCAGATAATGGATGTACCAAGGTAAAGCAACAAAGCGAATAAAGTTGAATAAATGGAGGAAGAAAGTTATGTATATTACCTGTCTTGATGTAGAAGGAGTTTTAGTACCGGAGATCTGGGTCGCATTTGCGGAAGCAAGCGGTATCCCGGAGCTGAAAAGAACGACACGTGATGAGCCGGACTATGATAAGCTGATGAACTGGAGACTTGGAATCTTAAGAGAGCATGGTCTGGGTCTGAAAGAGATTCAGGAGACGATCGCAAAGATTGATCCGCTGCCGGGTGCGAAGGAGTTTTTGGATGAACTTCGTACCTTCAGCCAGGTGATCCTGATCAGTGATACATTTACGCAGTTTGCAACTCCGCTGATGGAGAAGCTGGGATGGCCGACACTGTTTTGTAATAGTCTTGAAGTGGCGGAGAATGGTGAAATCACCGGATTTAAGATGCGTACGGAACAGTCCAAGCTGAGTACAGTAAAGGCGTTACAGTCCATCGGATTTGAGACGATCGCCAGTGGAGATTCCTATAATGATCTGGGAATGATCCAGGCAAGCAGTGCAGGATTCCTGTTCAGAAGTACAGAGAAGATCAAAGCAGATTATCCTGAAATTCCGGCATATGAAAGTTATGACGAGCTTCTTACTGCGATCAAAAAAGCAATGAAATAATCTCGGAATTATAGCAGGACTTCAAAAAATAGAAAAATGAGATTTGAGTGACCGGTCGGAACAGAGAAATGTGATCCGGGAGATCAGAGAGATAAGAGGGAGCAGATGAACCAGAAATTATATAACCCTAAGTTTAAAGAAAAAAAGACAGCGGCTGAAAAAAAGAAGAAGACCAGAAATATTGTGATCATTGCGGTCATACTGGTTTTGGCTTCAGTGGCAACCTACTGGATGATGCCGAGGACAGGTTCGCTTGAGGACAGTACTCTTTTTGATGAAGCAACCGTAAAAAGTCAGGCAGAAAAAGTCATAGGATATATTAATGCGGATGATTATGAAAGTCTGCAGGATGTTTCAGCTGATAAGATGAAAGAGATCATGACAGAAGAGCGTCTGTCAGAGGCAAAAGAAAAAGTTTCAGATGACTGGGGTGCATTTAAGTCAATGGGAGATATATCCACGACAACGATTTCCAAGCGTGGTGTGAATGCAGCGGTTGCTTATGTCACAGCGACATATGAGAATGTAGAGATTCATTATACATTAGCGTTTGATGAGGATATGAAGCTTGCATCTTTTGGAATGCAATAGAAAGTGTCATAAAATAGGTTGACAGCGGACAACGTAAAGTGGAAAAAGTTAAAAATTTAACGCGTTAAAGCGATAAAAATTTTACACTTTACAGTATTGAAGTTTTGAAAAAGAGATGTTATACTGTACCTACGTTTTGATTTTGGGAGGTATTTGTAATGGAAAAGAGAATTAACGGACATACGAGATTATACGCTTTGATCGGATCACCGGTAGGTCATTCAGGATCACCGGCAATGCAGAATTATAGTTTTGAAAAGCTTGGGATTGATGCGGCTTATCTTGCATTTGATGTGAATGTAGGGCAGACAGCTAAAGCACTGGAGGCGTTCCGTACTCTGAATGTAGGTGGATTCAATGTAACGATGCCATGTAAGACGGAGGTAGCGAGACTGGTTGACCGTTTATCACCGGCTGCCGAATTGATCGGTGCGTGCAATACGGTCGTTGTGGAAGAAGATGGTACAATGACCGGTCATATCACGGATGGGACAGGTTTTGTACGCAATCTGAAAGAGCATAGTGTAGAAGTAAAAGATCAGAAGATCGTGGTGCTTGGAACTGGCGGAGCAGCGACAGCGATCGCAGTCCAGGCAGCGTTGGACGGAGTAGCTGAAATTGCGATCTTCAACAGAAAAGATGAGTTTTTTGCCAATGGTGAGAAAACCGTGGAGAAGATCAAAAAAGCTGTTCCGACGATCGGAAAGGTGTACATAGAAGATTTGGATAATACGGAGAAATTGCGAGCTGTGATCGCAGAAAGCGATATCCTTATCAATGCTACCCGTGCGGGAATGGCTCCGCTTCAGGATGTGATTCCGGTACCGGAGGATGTCCTTCGTCCGGAACTGGCAGTTGCAGATGTTGTATACAATCCATTAGAGACTTTACTTGTGAAGAAAGCAAAAGAGGCAGGCTGCCGTGCGGCGATCGGTGGAATTGGAATGCTGTTATGGCAGGGAGCAGCAGCATTTGAATTATTCACAGGAAAAGAAATGCCGGTAGAAGAAGTGAAAGAAAAGTTTTTCTCAGAGGCATAAAGATAACGGGAATATAGAGTGAGTCTGAATGAAAAGAGGCAGGAATGGAATGTTTTTCCATCCTGCCTCTTTGAGAGTATAAAACTTTTTAAATCATTCTTGATGAAAAGAAAATTTTATAAAAATTTAATTTAATCTATCTTTTTTTGCAAAAATGTAGTCTAATAGAGAGAGGCATTCTGCCTGTGGTAAAGAGAATGCTGCCGGAAAGAACCGGATACAAAGGATGAGGAGAAAGTGAATGGAAAAGGAAACTTTTGACGGAAACGATATAGAAGTAACAGAGACAGAAACGTCAGAACAGCAGGTGTCAGAGGAAACTGAGAAGCCCCACAAATGGAGAAAACCATTGTTGATCACGCTTGGAGGGATTGCAGGAACAACTGCTGCAGTTTACATTGGAACAGCAGCGTATTTCTATTTTCATTGTCTGCCGAATACGGAGATTAATGGAAAAGATTTTTCTTATGCGAACAGGGCAGAAATTGAGGACTATTTAAAAGAAGATACAAAAAATTATGTGTTGGAGATAAAAGGCCGGGAAAATGTGAAAGATCAGATTCAAGGTTCGGAAATCGGTGTTGAATATGAGGCGGATGATGCGGCAGGTAAGTTGTTACGGGAGCAGAATTTCTGGCTGTGGCCGGTTGCATTTGATCGAGAGCAGACGCTGGAAATTCCGGTCAGTGCATCTTATGATAAGGAAAAGTTAAAAGAAAAGATCAGTACATTGAATGTAGTGACAGGTGAACAGACGCAGCCGGCTTCTTCCACTCCTTTTTTTGACGGAGAGAAATTCGTACCGGGAGAGGAAGGAAAAGGGACGGCAGTAGATGTAGATACATTGAACGAAGTGATCGGAGATGCAGTTTCCCATTTGACAGAAGAGCTGGAGCTTGATGATACAGGATGCTATGTCAGACCGAAATATACTAAGGATTCTCCGGAAGTTCAGGCAGCATGCGATCAAATGAACCCTTATCTGAAAGCAAGGATTACTTATGAGATGGATGAACCGGTTGTAGTAGACGGGACAGTGATCTCGCAGTGGGTAACGGCTGATGAAAATTTTGCTGTGACTTTTCATCCGGAACTGGTACAGGAGTGGTTGAAGCAATTTGCGGAAAAGTATGATACAGTCGGAAAGACAAGGACTTTTACGACAGCGGATGGCCGGTCAGCTCAGGTGAGTGGAGGAACCTATGGTTGGGAGATCGATGAAGAAAGCGAGCTGACAGCATTGCTTGCCAATATTGAGAATGGGGATACGGTCAGCCGTGAACCGGCATATGTAGAGGGAAAAACGGCGATTTCCCATGGTGCATCTGACTGGGGGACAACCTATGCAGAAGTTGATCTGACGAATCAGAAAATGTGGTATGTCAGGGATGGACAGATCCTGATGAGCACGGATGTTGTGACGGGACTTCCGACCAGGGCAAGGCAGACTCCGGAAGGTGTTTATACGATTCTTGAAAGGATGAGAAATAAGACATTACGAGGAGCTTTGAAGCCGGACGGAACTTATGAGTATGAGACACCGGTAGATTACTGGATGCGGGTAACGTATTCAGGGGTTGGATTCCATGATGCAACATGGCAGAGGACATTCGGTGGTGATGTTTATACTTATCGTGGATCACATGGATGTATCAACATGAGCTATTCCGATGCAGGACAATTATATGATCTGATTCAGGTGGGAGATCCGGTAGTGATCCATTATTGAGTTATTGCGGACTGTTGACAGTCATGAATTGGCAGATAAAAACTCAAAAAGATATGAGATTGTCATGAGGAACAGATTAAAAAGAACAGATAAGGAAGTCGAGAGAAGATGGACAAAAGAAAACTGAGTAATATGCTGTTGATTCTGACAGCGTTAATTTGGGGAAGTGCATTCGTGGCACAGAGCATCGGAATGGAATATATCGGACCGTTTACGTTTGGTGCAGCCCGGAGCATTTTAGGGGGAGTAACTTTGCTCCCGGTCGTCTTTTTCAGAAAGAAAAAGTCACAGGCAAATAAAGGGAAAGCAGAACCGGATGAAAAGAAAGAAAAAAATGAGCAAAGAAAGACTTTGCTGGCGGGAGGTATCTGCTGTGGTATCTGTCTGACGATCGGAAGTATGGCACAGCAGATCGGACTGCAATATACCACAGCAGGAAAAGGCGGATTTATTACAGCTCTCTATATTCTGATTGTTCCACTTTTGGGACTGGCATTCGGGAGAAAAGCAGGGAAAAAAGTTTGGTGCGGTGTTATTTTGGCTGTGGTTGGAATGTATTTCCTTTGCGTAAAAGACGGATTTTCTATTTCAAAGGGAGACTGGATCATTTTGGCAGGTTCTTTCGCTTTTGCGGGACACATTCTTGTGATCGATTATTTTTCGCCGAAAGTGGATGGAGTATGTCTTTCGTGTCTTCAGTTTTTTATTTGCGGGATGATCTGTGCCATTCCGATGCTGGTGTCAGAACAGCCGACAGTGAATGCGGTACTGGTATCCTGGCGACCGATCGTATATGCAGGTGTATTGTCCAGTGGCGTCGGATATACGCTTCAGATCATTGCACAAAAAAATACAGACCCGACGGTAGCATCATTGTTGATGAGCCTGGAATCTGTATTTGCTGTACTGGCGGGATGGGTCATTTTAGGAGAAAGACTTTCCGTCAGAGAATTTGTGGGATGCGTACTGGTATTCTCAGCAGTGATCCTTGCCCAGCTCCCGGAACGGAAAGCAGTCAGTTCCGGAAATCGGACAGTTTCAGAATAAACTGCAGGGTTGCAGAATATGCCCCTAACGCATGAATAGATTAACAACATGAAGGACTCCGTCTTCATCATTCGAGCGGGTGATGAAATCAGCGGAGTCTTTTATAATTGGCTGTGCATTTTCCATGGCGACACCGAGTCCGGCATATTCGATCATGGAAAGGTCATTAAAGCCGTCACCGCAGCAGATCATGGAATCAGCAGTCAGTCCGATACTGTTGAGAAGTTTTTGCAGAGAATGAGCCTTATCAATGTTCTGAGGCATGATCTCAAGGAAATACGGTTCGGAAAGATAAATATTGAGTAGTCCGTGGTATTTCTCTTTCAGCAGTTTCATCAGCTCCTGAAGGACATCTGCGGGTCCTGGGACAAGCAGCTTATTGATCGGGAAATCAATATAGGAGACAAAGTCATCCGGCTGGTAAATCTCCATACGGTTGATCCCCGATTCAATCCGGGTATACTGGTTCGGAGCGATCGCAGAGATAATCGTTGTATCAGTATAAGTGATCAGATCAACCCCCTGTTCTGCATAAGAGCGGACGATATCACAAATCGGTCGGATCATCTCAGGTGGAATCTGCTTATTATAAATGATCTTCCCATCTGAACAGCGTGTCACTCTTGCACCGTTAAAGGAAAGCATATAGCCTCCGAAATCCTGAAGACGCAGTTGCTTTGCCAGTGGAGCAACCCCGTTGATGGGGCGGCCGCTGGCAAGAACAACTGTCTTTCCGTTCTTTTGAATGTCGATGAGAGCCTGACGGGTCGGTTCGGTGATCTCCTTTTTTGAATTTGTAAGTGTGCCGTCCAAATCCAGCACGATAACCTGATATTGCATAATTCTCCTATTTATGTGCTTCATTCAGAAGCTCAGTTTTTGTATCATATAATTTCTGAGAAAGATCCACATATACTTTATGAGGATTGAACAAACGCTTTGTCTCATCCCAGAGAGTTGCTTTTTCTTCTTTACAGAAAGCTGCGATCTCTTTGACGGAAGGGGACTCATACTTACATTCTCCGTGAATAAAAATTGGCTGTAAAAGTTCTTTCATAGTATAGGTTCCGCCTTTGAGAAGTGTCTTTTTCCAGGTTGCATTCGGATCGAAAAGAAGAAGGTCTTCTTCAGGATCATAAACCTCATCAGCGAAACAAATAAGGTCTGCACGAAGCATATGAGTTTCTTTATCATAAATTCTGTAGATCGTCTTATTTCCCGGGTTTGTGATCTTCTCCGTATTTTCGGAGATCTTGATCTTCGGGATAAACTGTCCTTCTGCATTTTGGATCGCTGCCAGCTTGTATACACCGCCAAAGGACGGGCAGTCTTTTGAAGTGATCAGATTCGTTCCGACCCCCCAGGAAGTAATGGCAGCACCCTGCATTTTCAGATCGTGGATGAGGTATTCATCGAGGTCATTGGATGCAGCAATAACGGCATCCGGGAAACCGGCATCATCCAGCATCTTTCTTGCCTTTTTGGAAAGGTAGGCAAGGTCACCGGAGTCAAGGCGGATTCCATAGCTCTTCGGTTTGATACCTGCCTCACGAAGCTCTTTAAATACACGGATCGCATTCGGAACACCGGATTTTAAAGTATCATAAGTGTCTACCAGCAGGGTACATGCATCCGGATACAGTCTTGCGTATTCTTTAAATGCAGTGTATTCATCCTTAAATGTCATGATCCAACTGTGGGCATGTGTTCCCATAACAGGCACATCAAACATCTCTCCTGCGAGTACATTGGATGTACCTACGCATCCACCGATGACGGCAGCTCTTGCACCGTAAAGTCCGGCATCCGGTCCCTGTGCCCGGCGGAGACCAAATTCCATGATCCCATCTCCCTGTGCGGCGTATACAACACGGGATGCCTTGGTAGCGATCAGACACTGATGGTTGATGATGGTCAGGATCGCAGTTTCTACAAGCTGTGCCTCCATGATCGGGGCAACCACTTTGATGAGCGGCTCTCGTGGGAAAATCACACTTCCTTCCGGAATCGCATAAATATCCCCGCTGAAATGGAATCCGCTCAGGTAATGAAGAAAGTCTTCACTGAAAAGCCCCAGCCCTCTCAGATAGTCCACATCTTCATATGAAAAATTCAGATTCTTGATATAATCGATGACCTGATCAACGCCGGCCATAATGGAGTACCCACCTTTATTTGGGTTCTCACGGAAAAATACGTCGAAGATTACGGTCTGGTTTTCCTGAGTTTCAAAATAGCCCTGCATCATAGTAAGTTCGTACAGGTCTGTCAGTAAAGTAAGGTTCTGTGCACTCATAAATTTCCCTCTTTTCTGTAGCATTGAATCAATTATACATAATTAATGCGTGTAAATCAATAAAGAATCCATTGACAAGGGACTGTCAAATAGCTTAATCTATATGGAAGATTAGGATGAAATCCGATTGAATGACAGGAAGATCAGTGAAGTGAGTGCTGCAGGGGCAGCAGATTGGAGTAGAGAATGAGATTAGGAGTAAAGCAGGTACTGACGGTTGTAAAGATCGTAGATTTTGGAGTGTATCTGGGCAGCGATGAAGAGAGAGTGCTTCTGCCAAAGAAGCAGGTTCCGGAAGGAATCGAGGTCGGGGATCCGATAGAAGTCTTTCTTTATAAAGATTCATCAGACCGCATGATTGCGACGACGAATGAGCCGAAGCTGACACTTGGGGAGCTGGCAGTGCTGACGGTAGCAGATGTTGGCAGAATGGGGGCATTTCTTGACTGGGGATTGGAGAAAGATTTGTTCCTTCCATTTAAAGAGCAGACAGAGAAAGTGGAAAAAGGGGATAAATGTCTTGTGAGTCTTTATATTGACAAGAGCGAGAGACTTTGTGCCACAATGAAGATCTATCACCTTCTGCGGACGGATTCTCCTTATAAAAAGGATGATACAGTCAGAGGTACGATTTACGAAGTGAACCGGGAGATCGGTGCTTTCGTGGCGGTAGATAATCTTTATTCTGCACTGATCCCGAAAAGAGAGATGTACGGAAGGATGTCTGCAGGACAGGAGATCGAAGCCCGTGTAGCAGCCGTAAAAGAGGATGGCAAGCTTGATTTAAGTGTACGTGGCAAGATCCCGCAGCAGATGGACGAAGATGCAGAACTGATCCTGGACTGTATTGAGACGTGTGGGGGCAGGCTGCCATTTACGGATAAGGCAGACCCGGAGCAGATCAAGATGGAGATGGGGATGAGCAAGGCGGCATTCAAGCGTGCGGTCGGAAGACTTTTGAAGCAGAGAAAGATTCAGATCAGGGAAGACGGGATTTACAGACTGTGATCTGAAATAAAAAGATCAGGCAGAGCCTATGGAGAGAGAATGTCAGGTGTCCGGTCAAAAAAAAGAAAAATACTACTTGAAATTAAGCTGGCAGAAGCGATAGATGGAACTTATTGATAACTGCAAAAGAAAGGACAATGAGGTGAAGGTATGAGTTTTGCACATTTACATGTCCATACGGAGTACAGTCTTCTGGATGGCTCGAACAAGATCAAAGAGTATGTTGCAAGAGTGAAAGAGCTGGGGATGAACAGTGCGGCAATTACGGATCACGGAGTCATGTACGGAGTGATCGATTTTTATCGGGAGGCACGTAAGCAGGGGATCAATCCGATTCTCGGATGCGAGGTCTATGTAGCTCCCAATTCCCGGTTTGACAGGGAAGTGACAGGCGGAGATGACCGGTATTACCATTTAGTGCTGCTGGCTGAGAATAACGAAGGATACGAGAATCTGACAAAGATCGTTTCCAAAGGATTTGTGGAAGGGTACTATTACAAGCCGAGAGTAGATAAAGAACTTTTAAGAACCTATCATAAGGGGATTATTGCGTTGAGTGCGTGTCTTGCAGGAGAAGTTCCAAGATATCTTACCAAAGGGATGTATGAAGAGGCAAAAGACCGGGCTTTGGAGTATCAGGAGATTTTCGGAAAAGGGAATTATTTTCTGGAGCTTCAGGATCATGGAATCCCGGATCAGCAGTTGGTAAACCAGCAGTTGATGAAGCTGTCGCAGGAGACCGGGATTGAACTGGTTGCTACGAATGATGTGCATTATACCTATGCAGATGATGAGAAGGCACATGATATCCTGCTCTGTATTCAGACGGGGAAAAAGCTGTCGGATGAGAACCGGATGCGTTATGAAGGCGGGCAGTATTATGTGAAGTCCGAAGAAGAGATGGCGGCTCTGTTCCCGTATGCAAGGCAGGCACTGGAGAATACGCAGAAGATCGCGGACCGCTGTTCTGTGGAGATTGAGTTCGGAGTGACGAAGCTTCCTAAATATGACGTGCCGGAAGGCTATACTTCCTGGGAGTACCTGCAGAAGCTGTGCTATGAAGGACTGGATCAGCGTTATAGGACACCGTCGCAGGAGCTGAAAGACCGGCTGGCATACGAGCTGGATACGATCCGGCATATGGGATATGTCGATTATTTCCTGATCGTATGGGATTTTATCAAATATGCAAAAGACCATGGAATCGCAGTCGGACCGGGGCGTGGTTCAGCAGCGGGAAGTATCGTGTCCTATTGTCTGGGGATCACAACCATTGATCCCATCCATTATCAGCTCCTGTTCGAGCGTTTTCTGAATCCGGAACGTGTATCCATGCCGGATATTGATGTGGATTTCTGCTATGAGAGACGGCAGGAAGTGATCGATTATGTAACGAGAAAATACGGAAAAGACTGCGTGGCTCAGATCGTTACATTTGGAACGCTTGCGGCAAGAGGTGTCATCCGTGATGTAGGAAGAGTCATGGATCTGCCTTATGCCTATGTGGATTCGATTGCCAAGATGATTCCCCAGGAGCTTGGAATTACGATTGATAAAGCTCTGCAGATGAATCCGGAGCTTCGTAAGCTTTATGAGTCGGATGAGACGGTGACGCATCTGATCGATATGGCGAAGCGACTGGAGGGACTGCCGAGGCACTGTTCGATGCATGCGGCAGGAGTGGTGATCTGCCAGAAACCTGTAGAGGAGTATGTACCTCTTTCAAGGGCAGCAGATGGGACAATCACGACCCAGTTTATTATGACAACGCTGGAAGAACTGGGACTTTTGAAGATGGACTTCCTGGGCCTGCGTACACTGACCGTGATTCAGAATGCGGTACAGCTTGCAAGAAAAAAGCAGCCGGATCTTCAGATCGACAAGATTGACTACAATGATAAGGCAGTGCTGGATTATATCGGTACAGGAAAGACGGAAGGAATCTTCCAGTTGGAAAGTGGCGGGATGAAGAATTTCATGAAAGAATTGCAGCCCCATAGCCTGGAGGATGTGATCGCGGGAATTTCTCTGTACCGTCCGGGTCCGATGGATTTCATTCCACAGTATATCCGGGGAAAGAACGACAGATCATCCATCACATATGACTGCCCACAACTTGAACCAATCCTTGCACCGACTTATGGCTGTATCGTTTATCAGGAACAGGTTATGCAGATCGTGCGGGATCTTGCAGGTTATACACTTGGACGAAGTGACCTTCTGCGTCGTGCCATGTCCAAGAAAAAAGCAGCGGTCATGGAAAAGGAACGGAAAACTTTCGTTTACGGCGATGAAGAGACCGGTGTACCGGGATGTATCAAGAACGGGATTGATGAGCAGACTGCAAATAAGATCTATGATGAGATGATCGATTTTGCAAAATATGCTTTTAACAAGTCTCATGCGGCTGCTTATGCAGTAGTATCTTATCAGACGGCGTGGCTGAAATACTATTATCCGGTAGAGTATATGGCAGCCCTGATGACTTCTGTGATCGATAATCCGACGAAGGTTGCAGAATATATTTACGTCTGCCGTCAGATGGGGATCAGAATCCTTCCGCCGGATATCAACAAAGGGGAGGCGGATTTTTCAGTAGACGGCGGAGATATCCGTTATGGACTGGCTGCGATCAAGAGTATCGGCCGCCCGGTGATCCGTGCCATTGTGAATGACAGAAAGGAACTCGGAGAGTTCAGAAATCTGGAAGATTTTATTACCAGGATTTCGAGCCGGGAGCTGATGAATAAACGGCTGGTGGAAAATCTCATCAAAGCCGGGGCATTGGATGTCCTGGGGGGAACAAGAAAGCAGTTCATGAGTATTTATATTCAGATCGTCGACCATATGCAGCAGGAAAAGAAAAATTCCATGGTCGGTCAGATGAGCCTGTTCGATATGGTGAGCGAGGAGCAGAAGGAAGAGTTTCAGATCAGAATGCCGGATGTCGGAGAATATACAAAGGAGAACCTCCTTGGATTTGAAAAAGAGGTACTCGGAGTGTATGTCAGCGGCCATCCGCTGGAGCCTTATGAAGAAGAGTGGCGGAAGGTGATTTCTGCGACCACTGCTGATTTTCAGGTTGATCCTGAAGTCGGATATACGAAAGTAAGAGACGGAGCCAGGGAGATCATCGGCGGTATCATTGCGGAAAAGACGGTGAAGCATACCAAGACGAACCAGATGATGGCATTTCTGACGGTAGAAGATCTTTTCGGAACAGTAGAAGTAGTTGTATTTCCGAGGGACTACGAGAAGTATCGACAGTATCTTGAGGAAGATAATAAGATCTTTGTAAAGGGAAGAGTTTCGGAAGAAGATGACAAGGCAAGCAAGCTGATCTGCGAGAAGATCCTTCCGTTCGGGCAGAAGAAAAAGGAATTATGGATCCAGTTTCCGGATAAGGAAACGTATCTGGAGGAAGAGGCGATAACCTATGGATATCTGGCTGATTCAGAGGGAAATGACGAAGTCATGATCTACTGTGAGAAGGAAAAAATTGTGAAAAAATTACCTGCGAATAAGAATATCAGTATAAATCCACAGATTTTGAGCAGGTTAATGAACCATTTTGGTGAGAATCGGGTAAAAGTAGTAGAAAAAGCTATTGAAAACCACTTCTAAATAAGGTAGAATATTTGCGGAGTTGATAAAAAATAGACAATAGAGATCTTTATCAGACATTGCAGAGAAAGGGTGGAGATAACATGGCAGAGAAAACTATGAATGAAAAAGAAAAATATCTGGACGAGATTGAGGATAAGATCCGTACGATCGGAGTTCTGACGAGTGGAGGAGACGCTCCTGGAATGAATGCAGCAATCCGTGCAGTCGTAAGACGTGCCCTTGCAAAAGGATTAAAGGTTCGCGGAATCCGCAGAGGATATCATGGACTTCTGAAAGAAGAGATCATCGATCTGACAGCACGTGATGTGTCTGATATTGTTCAGCGTGGTGGTACAATTCTTCAGACAGCACGTTGCAAGACAATGCGTACAGAAGAAGGACAGCAGAAGGCAGCTGCTATCTGTAAAAAGTATGGCATTGATGGTCTTGTAGTAATCGGAGGAGACGGATCATTTGCAGGAGCTCAGAAGCTTGCAAACCTCGGAGTTAATACGATCGGTGTTCCGGGAACGATCGATCTGGATATCGCCTGCACAGATTATACGATCGGATTTGATACAGCGGTTAATACAGCTATGTATGCGATCGATAAAGTCCGTGATACTTCTACATCTCATGAGAGATGCAGTGTCATTGAGGTTATGGGTCGTGACGCAGGATATCTTGCACTGTGGTGCGGTATTGCCAACGGAGCTGAGCGTATCCTGATGCCGGAAGAGCATGGATTTGATGAGAAAGCCCTGATCGAGGACATTCTTGAGAATAAGAAACGCGGTAAACAGAATTATATCATTATCAATGCTGAGGGTGTTGGTGATTCTATCAATCTTGCAAAGAGAATCGAAGATGCAACAGGTATTGAGACAAGAGCTACGATCCTTGGACATATGCAGCGTGGTGGAAGCCCGACATGTAAGGACAGAGTTTACGCTTCTACAATGGGAGCTATGGCAGTTGACCTTCTCTGCCAGGGCAAGACAAACCGTGTTGTAGGATATCAGCATGGCGAGTTCGTTGATTTTGATATTGAGGAAGCTCTTGCAATGAAGAAGACCATTTCTGCATACCAGTATGATGTGGCTAAATCACTTGCGATCTAAATAAGCATTGCAAATCCTGGTGATTCAAATTATAATATTATAAGGCAACGACATGATGATAATTCAGCCTTGTGGAGTCTTCGGAGTCCGCATGGCTGAATTTGTGTCATTATAGAAAAATAGGGGAGAATATAGTCGGATATGATGGATAAAAAGACAGCTCCTGTCGGAGTATTTGATTCGGGAGTCGGAGGACTGACGGTTGCAAGAGAGATCAGCCGACAGTTACCGGATGAGAATATTGTTTATTTCGGAGATACTGCCCGCGTTCCTTATGGAAGTAAGTCGCAGAATACGATCATTCGTTTTTCGGAACAGATCATTCGTTTTTTGAAGACCAAAGAGGTGAAGGCGATCGTGATCGCCTGCAATACTGCAAGTGCATTGGCACTGGATGCGGTGAAAGATGAGTTTGATATCCCAATCCTGGGAGTGGTTATTCCGGGTGCGAGAGCAGCCGTAGAGGCGACGAAGAACAGGAAAGTCGGAGTAGTTGGGACAGAGGCAACGGTTCAGAGCGGGATGTATACGAAAGTGATCCAGGGAATGAACCCGGAGATCACGGTCATTGAGAAGGCCTGCCCGTTGTTTGTTCCTCTGGTGGAAGAAGGATTTAAAGAGCATCAGGTAACAGAGGAAGTAATCGAGTATTATCTGGAATCTATGCGAAGTACGGATATTGATGCCATGATTCTTGGCTGTACGCATTATCCGTTGCTCAGATCCAAGATCCGGGCTTATATGGGGGACAAGATTCAGATTGTAAACCCTGCTTATGAGACAGCGATGGATCTGAAATGTCTGCTGGAAGAGAATGATATGGCGAATGACGGAACAGAAGGGCAGCACAGCAATTATTCATTTTATGTAAGTGATGCGGCAGAGAAGTTCAGAAAATTTGCAAATACAGTCATGCCATTTGATGTGCCGATAACGAATGTAGTGAATATAGAAGGATATTAAAGATTATGACAAAGGATGTATTTGTAAGCATTTCCGGTATGCACGAAGAGATTGCAGAGACGCCTGCAGTTGAAAGGGACGAGGCAGAAGCGATCGAAGTTGTGACTCCGGGCAGCTATTACTTCAGAAACGAGAAGCATTATATTGTATATGATGAGGCTGTGGAAGGGTCTTCTGAAATGATCAGAAACCGGATCAAGATCACAGGAACTGGATGCGTGGAGATCGTAAAGAGCGGATTGTCAGATTCTCACATGATCTTTGAAAAGAATAAAAAGAACTCGACGTATTACCGGACACCGTATGGACAGATGCTGCTTGATGTGAATACCAGAGAGCTGGAGATTCAGGTGACAGAGGATGAAATTGATGTACGGATCGAGTATGAACTGGATGTAAATCATGAGCCTATGGCGGACTGCAGGATCAAAATGAATATCATGTCCCGCAGCAATGGAAGTTTTTCCGTGTTAGGATGAGTGAATGGCACGGAAAGGATAAGGACAGATGATAACAAAACTGATAGAAATTGTTTATTCATTTTTATGGGGAGACCTGATTCAGATCCCATTACCGGGAGGCAGCAGTGTGGGAATTTCACTGCTTATTATTCTTCTGATCCCGATGGGAATTTATTTTACAGTAAGAACCCGGTTTCTCCCGATCCGGCTTTTCCCTGATATGGTGCGTGCATTGGTGGGGACAAAAGCGAAAAAAGATGCGGACGGTAAAAGTGAAAAAAAGGAAAAGAAAGAAAAGGGCAGCTTGTCCACATTTCAGACGCTGATCGTTTCAACGGCAACGAGAGTCGGGATGGGGAATCTGGTCGGAGTGGTTGCAGCAATTTCAGCAGGTGGTGCCGGAGCTGTATTCTGGATGTGGGTCACGGCACTGATTGGTTCATCGACAGCATTCATTGAGGCAACGCTCGCCCAGCTTTATAAGGAAAAAGATCCCCTGTATGGTGGATACCGGGGTGGTCCGGCTTATTATATGCATCGTTATATGGAGCGGAGGCAGAAAAAGAAAAAGCGTTATTCCCTGATCGCAGTATTATTTGCGATATCGGGACTGATCTGCTGGTGCGGCATCAGTCAGGTGATCAGCAATTCAGTGACTTCTTCTTTAGAAAATGCATTCTCTGTTCCGCCCCTTTATACAACCATCGTGCTTGTAGCACTTGCGGCAGTGATCGTATTGCGGAAGAACGCAACTGTGAAAGTACTGGATCTTTTAGTACCGGTTATGGCGGTATGCTATTTCGTTCTGACGATCGTGATCATTTTCAGGAATATCGGAAGCCTTCCTCAGGTTTTTGAGAGGATCTTTCAGGAGGCGTTCGGGTTCCGGCAGATTGCGGCAGGAGGGTTTGGTGCAGTACTGATGAATGGAATCAAGAGAGGGCTTTTCTCAAATGAAGCAGGATCGGGTTCTGCTCCCTGTGCGGCAGCGGCAGCAGAATGTGAAAATCCGGTTCAGGCAGGACTGGTTCAGGCGTTGGGAGTCTTTATTGATACGATTGTCATCTGTAGCTGTACAGCGATGATCATGCTTCTTGTACCGGAAGACTTGGTGGCGGGACTGTCGGGAATGGAACTTTTGCAGACTGCCATGCGGTATCATCTCGGTGAATTTGGAGTGATTTTTATAGCTGCGACCCTGTTCATGTTCAGCTTTTCAACATTCCTTGGAATCCTCTTTTATGCAAGAAGTAATGTGGCTTATTTGTTCGGGGATAACTGGCTGTCACAGACGGCTTATAAGGTTATGGCACTGGTGATGCTTTTTGCAGGAGGTCTTGCGGCCTATACAGTTGTATGGGATCTTGGTGATGTCGGGATCGGTTTGATGACGATCTTCAATACAGCAATCCTGTATCTCCTTGGCGGAGAAGCGTTAAAGGAGCTTCGGGAGTACGAGGCAGGAAAAGCGTGTAAAAAGAAAAGTTTGGAAGAGTGATCACGGAGGAGTGATCCGGGGAATAGAGAAGATCGGAAAATAAAGAAATTTGGAAATAGGATGAAAAGAATAAAAAAGTTCCGCTCCTGTCTGACTGGCAGGAGCGGAACTTTTTACTTTCAGTTCTTTTCTTTTTTGAATCTTGAGAAAAGTCCTTTTTTCTTTTTCTTTGCAACCTCAGGAATACCACCGCGAACGCTCTTGATTCCTGTGATGTAAATACCACTGAGAACTACCTTGGCTTCCTTCTTTACCGGAAGAACCTCAAATACTTTTTCCTCGCACATCAGTGTCATGATCTTTGGTCCGATCTTGGCTTTGACGATCGGGACTCTGGTACGTCTTAAGTACTTTGGAGTATTCTCAACAACAGCCGCCGGAAGTCCGGCCTCTTTCAGCTTCAACCTCTTTTTATCAATAACGAGCATACTGACGGTCTGTGCAACTGCATCCATCTGCTCTTTTTGCTCTGCCTGCTTTTTCTCTGCTTTCTTACCGAAGAAATATAATCCTACGCATATTCCAATGAGGACTACGAGGACTACGAGAAAGATTATCATTCCTGTACTCAAAATAAAACCCTCCTAAAACGCGGTATTTCCGCTTGATATGTATAAAATATTGTAACATTCTTTAAAAGGAAGTGCAAGTAAAATTCAATTAGGGGTTACTTTTCACCGGAAAAACGAGTATACTGTTTATTGTGACGCATTTTACCCTGCAGACTGGAAAAGTAAGCAGGGGAGTAACTCATTTATTATTTTACGTTTCAGAGAAAAGGAGTAAGAACTGAATGCTTGAAATGCTTGGAACTGGTATATCGACAATGCTTCATTTTATAATGGACAATATTGTCATTATCAATATCATTCTTTCCCTGATTATTGTATTTTTTGAGCGAAGGTCACCACAGGCTGTGTGGACATGGCTGCTGCTGTTGTATTTTATACCGATTGTTGGATTTATCCTGTATCTGGTCATTGGTCAGGATTTCCACAAGAGCAGGATGTTCAAGGCAAAGGAGATTGAGGGAGAAGTCAAATATGCAGTCCGGCGGCAGGAAGAGACGATCTACAAAAAGCAGCTAAAGCTGGCAAATCCGGAACTTGACCGGTTCAGGGATCTGATGTTGTATAATCTGGAGGCCGGAAGTGCTGTGCTTACGGATAATAATGATATCCGTATTTATACAGATGGAAAAGAGAAATTCCGGGCCTTGATCCATGAGATGAAGCAGGCAAAAAAGTACATTCATATGCAGTATTATATTATACGGAGCGATGAGCTGTGGCAGGAGATTGAACCGGTACTGATCCAAAAGGCAAAAGAAGGCGTGGAGGTCAGAGTCTTATTTGACAGTATGGGCTGCAGAACAATGCATAAAAAAGACTGGAACCGGCTGAAGGCGGGCGGTGTACAGATCGCAGAGTTTTTCCCGGCGTTGCTTGGAAAGCTGCAGCTTCGTATGAATTACCGAAACCACAGGAAGATCGTAGTCATAGACGGACGGATCGGATTTGTCGGTGGATTCAATGTAGGCCGTGAATATCTGGGTCTGGATGAGAAGTTTGGCTACTGGCGGGATACGCATCTGTGTATTGAGGGAGCGGCAGTTACGTCACTGGCGGTGCGATTTGTGCTGGACTGGAATTATGCGGCAAAGGAAAACCTCTTTTTAAGAGATTCTCTTTTTGAGATCCCGCAGTATGTACGCGGAGGGCATGACCCGGTGCAGATCATTTCCAGTGGACCGGACTCCCAGTCGAAGGAGATCCATGATAATTATCTCCGGCTGATCCACCATGCAAAGGATCATGTCTATATACAGACACCGTATTTTATTCCGGATGATTCTATTTTAGATGCCCTGAAGATTGCAAGCCAGTCGGGGATTGATGTGCGGATCATGATTCCGTGTAAGCCGGATCATCCATTTGTATACTGGGCAACTTATTCTTACATAGGTGAGATGGTGGCTGCCGGAGCAAAATGCTATGTCTATGATAACGGATTTCTTCATGCGAAGACTTTGTCGGTGGATGGACTGGTGGCGTGCGTTGGGACTGCTAATATGGATATCCGCAGTTTTGCACTGAATTTCGAGGTGAATGCGACGATCTACAGTGAGCGGACAGTCGGAAGGCTGGAGGCAGCATTTGAAAATGATATTACAAAATGTAAGCAGGTTACAAGGAAAGTTTATGATGAACGGAGTTTGCTCATCCGTGCAAAAGAGCAGTTTTCAAGGTTGTTATCCCCACTTTTGTAAGTGGTAAGGGTAATCATAGAATAATTTATACAAGGAGAAGAAAAATGAAAAAAGGATTGATGGTTGCACTTGCTGCAATCGCAGTAACAGTATCCGTTGCCGGTTGCGGTGGGGATGGAAAGCTGTCAAATGATTATGTGACAGTAAACCAGTACAAGGGACTGGAAATAGCAAAAGTGGAGAAGAAAGAAGTCAGTGATGATGATGTGGAACAGACGATCCAGAGCCGTCTTCTTTCTTCAGGAAAAACGGATGGTCTGACAAAGGACGGTGCGGCAGAGGACGGAGACTGGGTAAATATTGATTATTCAGGTTCTGTTGACGGCACAGCTTTTGATGGCGGAACATCCACAGGATATGACCTCCAGCTTGGTTCGGGTACATTTCTTGCTGCGACAGATGACTACAAAGGATTTGAGGAACAGATCGTAGGACATAAGGCAGGAGAAGAATTTGATATCCAGGTACAGTTCCCGGATCCGTATCAGAACAATACAGACCTGTCCGGTAAACCGGCAGATTTCCACATTGTCCTGAATAAGGTTTATGCTCCGGCAGAACTGACAGATGAGTGGGTAGCATCAAACGATGATTCCTATACAACAGTTGATGAGCTTAGAAAAGGTCTGAAGGAGACGATGCAGGAGTACTATGACAGTCAGTATGATTCCCAGGTGAAATCCGAGATTGAGGACAAGCTGCTGGAAACTTCAGAAGTGAAGAAGTACCCGGATGGTGCAGTGGATGATAAAGTTTCTCAGATCAAAGAGAGTTATGAGACGACAGTTAAAAATTACTACGGAATGGAACTCAGCGATTTCATTACGAGTTACCTGAAGACAACAGAGGATGACTTTAATACGAAGATTGAAGAGCAGGCGAAGAAAACGGTTCAGTTAGAGCAGGCACTCAGACTGATCGCCAAGAAAGAGAAGCTGGAGCTTTCTGATAAAGATTATGAGAAAGAAATGAAAACCTATGCTAAAAATGCAGGTGCAGATGATGTGGATTCTTATAAAGAGCAGGTAGGTGAGGATAACCTTAAGACGATGATCTTATGCGATAAAGTGTTGGATTTCCTCGTAGATAACTGCAAGCAGACAAAAGATGCATCCACATCAACAGGTACATCTTCAACAGGTACATCATCTACAGATGATAAATAAGAAATGAGAAATTGGAGGGGTCGATATGAAGCTTGAAAATGAATTTCTCCTTGTGGAGATCGCTGCACAGGGGGCAGAGGTAACAAGAATTTTTAACAAAAAAGATGAGACAGATGTACTGTGGGAAGGAAATCCGGTCTTCTGGTGTCGCCATTCTCCACTGCTTTTCCCGTATGTAGGAAAGACTTATCAGAATAAGTTGTGGATCGATGGAAAGCAGTATGATACAGAAAAGCATGGATTTGCACGTACAAGTTTATTTGATTGTGTGGCGGAAAGCGAAAATTCAGTAACTTATATGCTGAAGGATTCCGAGGAGACAAAGAAAATGTTCCCTTACGCATTTGAGCTGTATGTGACGTATACGCTGGAAGAGAACAGACTGAATGTAAAATGGGAAGTAAAGAATCCGGCAGATAAGACGATGTATTTCTGCATCGGGGGACATCCGGCGATCCGTTTTGCGAAACCGGAAGAGAAGAAGACAGATTATGTTCTGAAATTCCCGGGAAAGAAGACGCTGGAGTACATCGGGGTGATCGAATCTGAAGCGGCAGCAGACCCGGATACAATTTATAAGATGGAGCTTGAAAATGAATGTTATCCGTTGACGGAAGAGCTTCTTGCCAATGATGCACTGATTTTTGATCATGAACAGTTTGATGAAGTGTGGGTATGTCATAAGGATGGAAGCCCCTATGTGGGAATGAAATATCAGGGCATCCCGAGTATGGGAATCTGGTCTATGCCGAATGCCCCGTTCGTATGCCTGGAGCCATGGATGGGACGGTGTGATAACGTTGGTTTTAACAAGGATATCTCAGAGAAACCATTTATCAATCATGTAGATGCGGGAGAGACTTTTGTGAATGGATATGAGCTGATCGTAGCAGTAAATCATAAAGGATGAGCGTATATGGCTGATAAACATATACAAGAGATAAGCATGCCTGAGTGATAAATATACCGAAAAAAGCGGCCGAACAGTGAAGAATGCTTTCAGATCTTCCGTTCAGCCGCTTCTTTTTATTCTCTTTTTATTCTCTTTTTATTATCGTTTTTTCGGTCTTTTTTACTTCTTTTCTTTCTTTTCCTTCATCTGCTTGATGACTTTCAGTCTTGTAAATTCTTCACGTTCTTTTTCTTCCAGGGCATTGGAAATTGTATAGACCAGATTTTCATACATCGGGATCGTAATATTTTGCAGTGCATTGGCACGCTTCTGCGTCTTTTTAATATTACTTGCCAGCCGGTAAGCGGCATTTTCGATCATGGAAAGCCGGATCGTCAGTTCTTTTACTTTCCGGAAGGCCTCACGGGCCTTGTCGATGGATTCTCTGGTTGTGCTGAAAGAATAAGTCGGTTGCCCGGGATCGGGAACATATTTCACATGAGGAATTTCAGTTCCCATGATACTGCGTGTCTGGATCGTGATGGAATTTTCAATCGGAACCGTATAGGCGAGAAGCTCGACTGTGCTGATTCCGTTCTCGATATTGGCACGCTGAAGGCATTGATAAGCATACATGAAGGTCGAATCAATGTCCTCCTGGATCGTCCGGGCCTCTTCGATCAGATCCATCAGTTCCCGGATGAGGATATTTCTTTTTTTATCCATCAGGTCGTATCCCTGACGGGCCAGGGACAGTGAATTTTTGGCAAGCATCAGGTTTCCCTTGGTGGGGAAGGTACGAGGATCCATAAATTTCCCTCCTTTCAGATCCATTTACAGAGTATTTCTGAATAAAGGTTCCGGTCTATTCTTCCGGTGCAGGTTTGTAGTATTTGTCGAGGATCTTTGTATCTACACGATCCAGTTCCTCTCTTGGAAGTTTTCCTAACAGTTCCCAGCCGAGATCCAGTGTCTCTTCCATACTGCGGTTTTCATCCGGCCGCTGTCCGATATAACGCTCTTCAAATTCTTTTCCGAATGCAAGATACTTTTTATCAATCGGAGAGAGTTCATCTTCACCGATAACAGAAGCGAGGTTTCTTGCATCTCCTACTTTGGCGTAGGCGGAGAAAAGCTGATTGGCAAGATCCTGGTGGTCTTCTCGTGTATAGCCTGCTCCGATTCCGTCCTTCATCAGACGGGAAAGGGAAGGAAGGATATTAATCGGCGGATAAATGGACTGTCCGTGTAACGGGCGGTCAAGTACAATCTGTCCTTCTGTAATATAACCGGTCAGATCCGGGATCGGATGTGTGATATCATCATTTGGCATGGTGAGGATCGGCAGTTGAGTCACAGAGCCATCTACACCGCGGACGATTCCTGCACGTTCGTAGATCGTGGCGAGTTCACTGTAGAGGTATCCCGGAAATCCCTTTCGGCTTGGAATCTCTCCTTTGGAGGAGGAAACCTCACGCATCGCCTCGGCAAAAGAAGTCATATCCGTCAGGATGACAAGAATGTGCATATGCCGTTCAAAAGCCAGATATTCCGCGACAGTCAGGGCAACCTTCGGAGTGATGAGTCGTTCTACGACCGGGTCATTTGCAAGGTTCAGGAACATGGCAACATGGTCGGCAACACCGCTTTCTTCAAAAGTATTCCGGAAGAAATCAGCGACATCATGCTTGACTCCCATAGCGGCAAATACAATAGCAAACTGTTCATCGGAATCATCCCCCAGAGAGGCCTGCTTTACGATCTGTGCCGCAAGCTGGTCATGCGGGAGTCCGTTTCCTGAGAAAATCGGAAGTTTCTGTCCGCGGATCAGTGTGGTCAGTCCGTCGATGGCGGAGATACCGGTGTGGATATAGTTCCGGGGGTATTCCCTGCGGATCGGGTTCAGCGGAAGACCGTTGACATCCCGTTTCAGGTTTGAGACCAGTGGTCCGAGATCATCAATGGGCTGTCCGATTCCGTTGAACGTACGACCGAGCATATCCGGTGAAAGTGCAATCTCCATCGGGTGTCCGGTCAGTTTGGTATGCGTATTTTTCAAAGACATATTTTCAGAGCCTTCAAAGACCTGGATGACTGCTTTATCTTCGTAGACCTCTACAATACGTCCAAGCTTGCGTTCTTCTCCGTTTACGACAAATTCTACGATCTCATCATAAAAAGCATCCTGTACGCCCTCCAGTGCGATCAGAGGGCCGTTGATACTGCTTAATCCTAAATATTCTATTGACATTTCTGCTGTCCCTCCTTATGCATTCTTTTCAATGACACGCTGATAAAAGGCATCAATGTCGCGATGGTACTGGGCAAAAAGCTCCAGCCGGTCATTCGGAACATCGTATTTGATGGAAATAATGCGGTCAAAAATATTTTCCGATTTCAGGACGGACATCGGATGTCCCATGGTGACAAGCGTACGTGCCTGCTTATAAAGGTAAAGGATCGTATCCATCATCAGAAACTGCTTTTCCATGGAAACGCAGGTATCATCTTTATGGAATGCATTCTGCTGAAGAAATCCAAGTCGGATCACGCGGGCAATTTCCAGGACGAGCTTCTGATCGTCGGGAAGAACATCACTTCCGATCAGCTTGACAATTTCAAGCAGGCTGCTTTCCTGATTTAAAAGAGCCATCAGACGGTTACGGTAGTCAACGAATTTCGGGGAAACGTTGTCCTGGTACCAGGGGCTTAAGTCAGTGAGATATTCACTGTAACTGGTCAGCCAGTGGATGGCAGGGAAATGTCTTGCATAGGCAAGACTCTTATCCAATCCCCAGAAGCAGCGTACAAAACGTTTGGTGTTCTGGGTGACCGGTTCGGAAAAGTCACCGCCCTGTGGGGAAACTGCTCCGATAATGGTGACGGAACCATCTGTTCCGTTTAAATTATGCATCATGCCGGCACGCTCGTAAAAAGCGGAAAGGCGGGATGCAAGGTAAGCCGGGAATCCTTCTTCTGCCGGCATTTCTTCCAGTCGTCCTGAAAGTTCTCGGAGGGCTTCAGCCCAACGGGAGGTGGAATCTGCCATGATCGCTACGTCATAGCCCATGTCCCGGTAATACTCGGCAAGTGTCAGTCCTGTATAAATACTGGCCTCGCGGGCAGCCACTGGCATGTTGGAAGTATTGGCGATCAGAGTAGTACGATCCATCAGTGGTTTTCCGGTACGTGGATCAGTCAGTTCACTAAATTCCTCAAGCACCTGCGTCATTTCATTTCCACGTTCACCACAGCCGATATAAATGATGATATCCGCATCCGCCCACTTGGCGATCTGATGCTGGGTCATGGTCTTTCCGGTTCCGAATCCACCCGGGATTGCGGCAGTACCGCCTTTGGCGATTGGAAACATCGTGTCGATGATCCGCTGTCCGGTGACAAGCGGAACGGATGCCGGAAACCGGTGGTGCGTCGGACGCGGTGTGCGGATCGGCCAGTGCTGGGTCATGGTAAGGTCTTTTGTATCCCCGTCAGGGAGCTGCAGACGGACAAGAAGATCATCAATGGTATACTCTCCGTCTGCCACTGTGACAAGAACGGTTCCTTCGATCCCCGGAGGAACCATACATTTATGGGTGATCGCATGGGTTTCGGGAACTTCTGCGATGATATCCCCGGCATGGAGATAATCTCCCTGCTTTACAGTAATGTGGGTGGGCCATTTTTTTGTACGATCCAGTGAATCCACGCTTACTCCACGGGTGATGAATGCACCTGCAGATTCTGCGATCCGTTCCAGCGGACGCTCGATTCCATCGAAAATATTATTCAGGATACCGGGAGCAAGGGTCACAGATACCGGATTGCCGGTGGCAATGACCTCCTCTCCGGGATACAGTCCGGTGGTTTCTTCATAAACCTGAACCGTGGTCAGGTCTTTGTCCAGTGCAATGACTTCTCCAACCAGCTTCTGCTTTCCGACATAAACCATTTCTGACATACAGAAACCGGTATTTCCTTTGAGGTAAATGACGGGACCGTTGATTCCGTAAATAGTTGCTGTCTTAACCAATGCCGTCTCCTCCTTCAAATATAAATTTATCATACTGATCCTTTAACTGAGTCTGAAAAGAATTATCGATCAGGATGTTGCGTGACCGGATGACCGAGCGGACACCACCGATAAAATCTTCTGCACTGACAGTCAGATGAACCTGGGTTGCATCTTCCAGCTCTGTCTTTTTCTTTTCATCAGACAGGTTGATATAGACCGTAACCGGGTCAGTTCCTGCAAAACGGACGGCACTGTGGATGCAGCGTATAAGAAAGTCGTCATACGCTTCTGTCTTCATAAAGGCATGGATCAGATCCTGTGCTTCTTCAAAAATTTTATCTTTCAGCTCCTGCTGGATCTTACCCTGCTTTCTTTTGATCTCAAGCTGGGATTTCGCGAGAGCCTGGTTCAGAGCCAGTTTTGCATTCGTGGTTTCTGCCTTGATCCGGGTTTCGGACTGGCGTAATGCCTCTGCTTTATGGTCTTCAAAGACTTTGTCAAGAGCTTCCTGGTGAGAGTCGATGATCGCATTCCCTTCAGCCCGGGCCTGCTCCATGGAAGTCGTCTTTAAATGCGTGATCTTTTCTTCTAATGTCAAGAGGAATCCCTCCTTCTGTATTTGTTGATATTGTACGGATACCGGCCGTAACTAAAGTTTTAAGCCAATGGCTTCGGTGATATAGGAAGTGATGAAATCTTTTTTTCGCCCTGTTCCGTGACGGTCGGGGATCTCTACCAGAAGCGGCATCTTCCGCTCTAAGCGGAATGTGTCGATCAGATCAGGAAATTCCCACCCCAGCTTTTCGGTCAGAAGTACGATGCCAACGGTCTTGTCTGCAAGGACATCTTCCAGTGCCGTACGGAGCTCTTCCCTTTCATGGATGACGATGCCGTCCACACCTGCCAGCCGCATTCCGGTATACGTGTCAACGTTATCACTGATGAGATACATTTTCATAAAAACCACTCCTTAGAGATTTCCCAGGATCATGAAGGAAATGATCAGTCCGTAAAGGCATACACCTTCTGCAAGTCCTACGAAGATCAGAGATTTACCAAGTACGCTGGAATCTTCACTGATAGCACCTAACGCTGCACTTGCCGCACTTGCAACGGCGATACCACCACCGATACAGGAAAGTCCGGTTACGAGTGCTGCTGCAAGGTAGCCCATGCCTGTGGCGAGAGTCGCACCATTGGCTGCGGCTGTGGCTGCATGGACGCTGTCAGGACCTGCCAGCATGGCAATAGAAGCAATGGCAAAAGCACCGAAGAAGAAAAATGCATTGATACCGATCGTGCGTTTGTACCGCTTTTTGTTCTTTTCACCGATCAGGTAATAGCCGAACGGGATGATAATGCTTAAGATAAGTGCTGCGATAAAAATAATTTTTGTTGCGATAGTCATAGTGGAATCCTCCTGCTTTTTATTAATTTCAGGCTGTTGTTATGCCTGGTTGTTCTTTTTCTTTTTTGTGTACGGGTTAAATGCACGGCCGCTGCCACTGTAGAAACGGCTGAACATTTCATAATATTCCAGACGGAGTACCTGGATGCCGACGATCAGTCCTTCAAATCCGCAGACGAACAGATTGCCGAAAATAACACCGATCCAGTTCGGATGTCCGCTCTCTGCACCTGCCAGTTGCAGTACCACTTCCATGATGGCTGCATGGCTGACGGCAAATGCTCCGATACGGATAAAGGAAATCGTATTGGAAAAATAACTCAATAAAGTTTCAAACATCTCAAAAAATCCCTGAACCACGTACATTCCCGGTCCGGTCTCCATCTTGTCAGCACGCTTTTCAATCCTGCGGGCGAGCGGCTCTTTCAGGAAAATAAGAAGAAGCGGTACTCCGAACATCACGCCCATGACGATTCCGCCCGGAAGCGGATTGCCGGTCATGAAGAGTACAATGGTGACAACCACTGCGAGATAGAAAACCAGTCCTGCCACACCATTTGCATCAAACCAGGTTCCCTCGACATCTTTGCTTTTTGCTGCATTAATAATATGCAGGATCATGGCCACGATGATAAGGAACATACCAAAGGCAACTGCTACGATAAAGACGGTATTCAGTTTCCCCAGGAACGGTAATGTGGTCATATGGTCGATGGGCCGTATCCACAAAGGCTTCAGCACATCTTCAAATCCGAAGATACTTCCGAACATAAATCCGAAGATTGTGGAGAAGAATCCGGCTGTGGAGATAATCCCCGCCAGAGGGATCTTCTTAAAGTGATAGATCAATGCCCCACCGATGAGAAGGAGAAGTCCCTGTCCGACATCTCCGAACATGACTCCGAAAATAAAGGAGTAGGTCAGTCCGACAAATACAGTCGGGTCCATCTCATTGTGGGCGGGAAGTCCATACATCTGAATGAACATTTCAAAAGGCTTGAAAAGCTTTGGATTCTCAAGCTTGGTCGGAGGCTCACCGAAGTAAGCATCATGGTCATCTTCAACGACAACGAAGACTTTGTCATCATCTTTGATCTCTTCAAGAAAACGATCCACATCATCCTCTGCCATCCAGCCGCAGAGAATATAGTAATCTTCCTGATTCTCATCCATACGGGCCGCCATTTTGCGGACATCAAAATTATTGGACAATTCTTCTAAACGGTTCTTTGCGGCAACCAGTTGTGCGGCACGGTCGGAGAGCATTTCCCCGGCTTCTTTGTCGAGGTCGTTCATCTCCACATTTACCCGGGCAATCTCCCTCTCCAGTTCCTGATAAGCATAAGCCGGAGTTCCCTCAAATTCATCTTTCAGCTCGATCCGTTCAAAATGAAGAGAGCGGAAGACGGCATCTACTTTTTTCGCTTCTCCCGGAGAAACAAAATAAGCACCATAGACAAAGCTTTCATCCCGTTCGCCCTCTACAAAGATCGCACCCAGGTCATCCATGAGATATTTCAGCATTTTATGATAATGCTCTACTGCGATCCGTCCGAAGCGGTAAGTGATGAACCGGTAGCTGAGTACCTGATGCAGATCACATTCCAGTGGGCGGAACGGTGCAATGATCTGTTGCTTTGTACGGAGCTGTTCAATCTTATTTTTGCATTTTTCCTTTTTCTGTTGCAGATCTTCATAATCTGCACTTGCATTTCGCACAAGTTCAAACATATCGTCCAGACCGAGAGATGAATCGGGAGTGACCGTATCCGCATTTGGAAGGTAACTGACGAACTGAGTCGCCTTTGCAAGAACATCCCGGTATGGATTGATCTCAACAAAAGGACGGAGGTTCTCGACTGTCTTCAGCTCGGAGAGAGCGGATTCCAACTGGATTTCATAGCGTGAGAGATACTGGTCAGTGACCCGGTCGATATCGTTTCTCGGGCCGGATATGTTGATAAATTTCATTTTTACAATCATTGGGTTCTACCTCCAACGTAAGTCATCGTCTCACCCGGTGAGAGTCCGTAACGGATACACTCAAGGGTGGTGGTGAGCTTTTTGATTTCTTCTTCCTTGAGGAAGAGATAGGTGTTGACAGCAGCGATCGAATAGGGATTCCGTCTTCTGTCGATCAGATAAAGGTGATGCAGACACTCGGAATACATCTGTTCCATGTCCGGATTTTTCTGAAAATGATACTGTCTTCCGTAGCGGGTCCGGCTCACCAGTGTCTGTAGTTCTTCGATCCCCGCAGCCTCAACCATTTCCTTGATCTGAGCGGTTGATAATTTATAGTGGATCGGAATGATCAGAAGATAAATATCCGCGGGCTTCATATTATAATATTTCTTTGCACGTAAGATCCACTGCATATTGAGCAGATCGATCTGCGAACCACAATTCCTTTCGTAGAGTTCCAGATCCTCTTTTTTTAACATTTTTTTACGGGCTTTCCACAAAGTAGTGAAAAAGTAAAGTTCCAGTGCAAGGTCATAATCATACAGGGTGACTTTCTGTGCATCCTGCAATTTCTTCAGCGGATCATAGTATTCTGTCCCTTTGAGATTGTCCACCAGTTCATCTGTCGTTCTGGAAGTGATGAGCCGGTCGATGGAAAGCTGGGAATAACGGTCAAAGAACTCCTTTTTATAATGAAGATCAAAAGGTCTCTTATAATGATTGATGACGATCCTCAGACAATAATCAATCAGGTCAATCTCGTAGGATTTGAGCCGCAGTTCCATGAACTTCCGCTGCTTTTGTCCGCAGAAACGGTAGAGCTTGGTATAATCCCGGTAAAGTGACTGAGTCAGCAGCTTTTCGATATTTCCACGGTGAAGCTGCGTCGGCTCAAGGGATTCAAGGGTTTCTGCATAAGCAGTATTCTTTTTCAGATATTCCACTGCCTCCGGTATGGTATGCAGGGATGCAAGCTCCTGAAACTGTCCGGGGCTGAGAAGTCTGGATTCCATGGCACGCGTCTTTGTTACGATCCCGCTGTATTCAAGCAGATGTCCCATAGGCTACACCTCTGTGATCTTTCGGAGAATCTTCTGTGCATACAGAGTATGATTCTCTTCATATTCTTTTTGCAGTGCGTTGATCTGTGCCAGACTTTCATCGCTTTGAGATGAAAGGATCTGAGAAGTCTTTTTTTGCAGATCATCCTGTATCGCCTGAATCTGCTTTTTGGTCTCTGCCTCAAGCTCCAGGTCGAATTGCCTGCGTTTCTCGTCATATTTCTCATCGAGAATGGACTTTTCAGCTTCTGCATGCTGCACAATGCTGACGGCAGCAGATTCTATTTCCGTCAATTTGTTTAGAATAGAGTCCATAATAAGCCTCCTTTTTGTGAGAAAATTATAATATCTACTATAATACACCTTTTCACAAAAAAATCAACCCGTCAGCTTTGACCGGAAAGTGGTTGCGTGTTATGATGTATAGAGAATCTCTGAGGAGGAATCATACATGAGACTTAGAAATATCCCGCGTGCAGAGGGCGTGATCCAGATGCACCGTACAGTGATTAAAAGACCGGAAGATCAGCGAGGATGCTGGCATCAGGTGTTTGGAGACCGGCATCCTATCTATATAGAAATCGGAATGGGTAAGGGGCAGTTTATTCTGAATATGGCAAAGGCTCATCCCGATGTGAACTTTATCGGAATCGAGCGTTATTCCAGTGTGCTTTTGAGAGCGTTGGAAAAGTTTGATACAGAGGAATATGAAGCTCTGACCAATATCCGGTTTGTCTGCATGGACGCAAGAAATGTGGAAGAGGTGTTCGCACCGGAGGAAGTGGATAAGATTTTCCTGAATTTTTCAGATCCGTGGCCGAAAGCACGCCATGCAAAGAGAAGACTGACTTCAACGGAATTTTTAGAACGGTATGAAAAGATCCTGGCGCAGGGCGGAAGGGTTGAGTTTAAGACGGATAATACCGAGTTGTTTAACTTTTCACTGGAGCAGGTGAAAGAGGCCGGCTGGTATCTGGAGAAATACACGTATGACCTGCATCACCAGGAAGAGATGAATGCAGGAAATATCATGACAGAATATGAAGAAAAGTTTTCCCTGAAAGGAAATCCGATCAATAAACTGATCGCGAGAAGGAAAGACTGAAAAAAGAAAGCATACATTATTATAAGAAGAATGATTAAAAAGAATGGATGTGTGCAGAGTGAAAAGATGTGGATTCAGGAGAAGATGCTGCTGTACGTTTTATTGTCACAGGAGACTGAACCGATGCCTGCATACGATCTGCTGTTCACTGGAGGAAGTATGCAGGATCCTGAATGAGCGGTGCGGCGGAAAATAGTAAAATACATTGTAAAAAGAAAAGAGGCTTGACTTCCTGTAGTGCGTTATGATACAATGTCATGGCGAATGGAAGTAGGCCTTTTTTTTATGCCTAAAATCAGATGGTTCGCAACCATCAGTAACACGTAGGTGAATATATTAAAAGCGAGGTGGAAGTTGTGCGCACAAGAATTACTCTGGAGTGTACGGAATGCAAGAACCGTAACTACAACATGACGAAGGATAAGAAGACTCATCCGGATCGTATGGAAACCAAGAAGTATTGCAGATTCTGCAAATCACACACACTGCACAAAGAGACAAAATAGTCGTTGTCGAAAGGATGTGGACATATGAGTGAGAATACGAAGACTCAGAAAAAGAGCTGGTTTAAAGGGCTTCAGGCGGAGTTCAAGAAGGTTATCTGGCCAGACAAGAACACTCTTACAAAGCAGACGACGGCAGTTGTTGCTGTTTCCGTAATTTTGGGAGCGTTGATCGCAGTAATCGACGCAGCACTGAAATACGGAATTGACTTTTTAGTAAAATAGTTGACCGCAGCAGAAAGGTGATTTTATGTCAGAGGCAAAATGGTATGTCGTTCATACCTATTCAGGGTATGAGAACAAAGTAAAAGCGAACATTGATAAGACGATTGAGAATCGTCACCTGGAAGATCAGATTCTGGAAGTCAGAGTTCCTCTCGAGGAAGTCACAGAACTCCGCAACGGAGTTGAAAAGGCAGTGCAGAGAAAGATGTTTCCGGGATATGTGATGATCCATATGATCATGAACGATGACACCTGGTATGTCGTAAGAAATACAAGAGGTGTTACCGGTTTTGTCGGACCTGGATCCAAGCCGGTTCCGCTTGATGAGAGCGAGATGGAGAATCTTGGAATCAACAAAGAAGATGTGATCATGGATCTGGCAGTCGGAGATGTTGTTACCGTTCTCAGCGGAGCATGGGAAGGGACTGTCGGAGCTGTTCAGACAATCAATGAACAGAAGAAGAGTCTGACAATCAATGTCGAACTGTTTGGCCGAGAGACTCCGGTTGAACTTGGATTTTCAGAAGTGAAGAAAATGGATTAAAATTGCGTGGGAGGGATGGAAGTCCCGCCAATACCACAAGGAGGTAATTTAAAATGGCAAAAAAAGTAGAAGGATATATCAAATTACAGATTCCTGCTGGAAAGGCAACTCCGGCACCACCGGTTGGTCCTGCACTTGGACAGCACGGTGTAAATATCGTTGAATTTA
>ERZ773193.219-NODE-219-length-92442-cov-3.624709_pt1 | contig 92442 bp, 72 predicted proteins | sample MGYA00511110_ERZ773193 | MGnify/ENA primary metagenome ERZ773193 (study PRJEB29015, sample SAMEA2737784) | human gut metagenome | biome: human gut; feature: human-associated habitat; material: faeces | place: China | collected 2012 ... | reverse complement strand
GGGACTGGCCATTGCCTCGTATGAGTTTATGGCAGCCTTGACCTTAATCATTGTGGGTAAATTCTTTTTACCTATATTTATCAAACAGGGGCTTTACACGATCCCCGAATTCGTGGAAAAACGTTTTTCGACAAACCTGAAGACTATTCTTGCCGTTTTCTGGATCGCCTTGTTTATTTTCGTGAACCTGACTTCAGTGCTTTTCCTGGGGGCAAAAGCTATTGATACGATTATTGGTACGGGTAACGGGGAGTTGTTCATTCCTGCCATTGTCGGGCTGGCCTTTGTTGCCGCGGCATATTCCATTTACGGGGGATTGTCGGCAGTGGCTTGGACGGATGTGATTCAGGTGGCTTTGTTGATTGTCGGGGGCGTTATAACCACGCTTATCGCTTTGGATAACGTGTTGCCCGGTGGCGGTGTCGTGGACGGATTTAACCACGTCGTGGACACGGCGGGCGATAAGTTCCATATGATTATCTCGAAGGATAACCCGGAGTTTAAAAACCTGCCGGGTATTGCCGTGCTTATCGGTGGTTTATGGGTGGCAAACCTTTATTATTGGGGGTTTAATCAATACATCATCCAGCGGACGTTGGCGGCCAAGTCATTGAAAGAGGCCCAACGAGGTATTGCTTTTGCGGCGTTTCTTAAATTAATCGTGCCTTTGATTGTGGTTATTCCGGGAATCGTGGCTTTCGTGATGTACACCGAGTCCAAAGACCCGTCCGTGACGGCTATGTTCGAGATGACGGGAGGAAATGATAAAGCCTATCCGTGGCTGATCGGGACGTTTGTACCCACGGGTTTGAAGGGACTGGTGCTGGCGGCATTAGCAGCGGCTATCGTTTCTTCGTTGGCTTCCATGCTGAATTCGACTTCTACCATTTTCACGATGGATATTTATAAACCTTATATGGATCGGGAGGCCTCACACAAAAAATTGGTGAGTGTGGGAAGAATCACGGCAGCCGTGGCGTTGGTGATTGCGGGTTTGATTGCACCCATGATGGCTAATTTCGACCAGATGTTCGTGTACATTCAAGAGTACACGGGGTTAGTGAGTCCCGGTATTCTAGCTGTGTTCCTGATGGGATTATTCTGGAAGAAGACTACGAACCAAGGGGCTATAACTGGGGTTCTGATCTCTATTCCCGTGGCGTTGTTGTTGAAGTTCCTGCCCATCGAAATGCCGTTCCTCGATCAGATGATGTACACGTTCTTGTTGACGATGGTAACAATCGGTATGGTTAGTTTGGCTACCTGCAAGACGGATGATGATCCGAAAGGCTTGGTGTTGACGTCTGAAATGTTCAAGACCGATAAGGTATTTAATATTTGTGCTTACGTGATTTGTATTTTGTTAGCCGTGATTTATACGGCTTGTTGGTGATTTCGTAAGAGAACGAGAAGATGTTTCGGGGGATAAAGGGTGTGATAAGCCTTTATCCCCAATTTATTTTCCTCGCACGGTCGGTACACGGTCGCTCACGAGCGAGGGTGTACCGAAGGAGTACCGAGAGTGTATCGAAGTAGATCCCCGTTTTCAGCCTTATCTCATCTTGTCTTGTCGGGGATGTGGTTTACTATAAGCAGGTAAGTTTGGTAAATTAATTTGGGGAAAGCGACCCCGTCTCTTTGGGTATGTTCTTCAGTATGTTTTGCCCTTTAAAGGCAAGATATTGTCATTAAAATTGTTAAGGGAGTTGTATCGAAAGAAAGAAAATATTAACTTTGAATTCATGTAAAGTAAGTGTTTCTTGTAATTAGTACTTATTGTTTTGACGAAATCAGAGGATGTTCTAATAAAGAAGTTCCGGGCTGGAAATGGTGTGATTTTCAAGGAGATTTTTGATCGATACTATCTCCCCGTGAAGTCGTATGGTTTCCAGTATGTCGAGGATGATGAGATTATTGAAGATTTCGTGCAAGATGCTTTCCTGAAGGTGTGGGAGAAACGGGCGGACTTTTATTTTGTTGCGGCGATTAAAAGTTTCCTGTATATGAGTGTCAGAAATGCTTGTTTGGATTACCTGCGTCACCAAAAAGTGCAACGTCGCAATGAGCCGGAATTAATCCTGTGGCTCACGGAAGGGGGGGAGGAAGAATTTATTCTTGAAGAGGAGGTCCATGCGATGGTGTACGATGCGATAAAGGATTTGTCGGAGCGATCCCGTCGGGTCGTGATTCTGACGATGGAGGGCCTTTCCAATCCTGAAATCGCGAAAGAGTTAGGGGTTTCCGTGAATACGGTGAAGACGATTAAATTACGTGCTTACAGGGTGTTGCGGGAACGGTTGAAGGGTATTCAGTGGTTGTTATTACTTCTTTTGGGCGTTTAAAGAATTTTTTTTTACAAAGGGTGTCACCCTGTGGGGAGGTGTTCACGTTTTAGGGGAAATTTTTGAAAAATGGAGAAAATTGATCCTAGGATAGAGCTTGTTATTTATCGTTTTTTACGTGGGGAACTCTCCGCATCTGAACGGGAAATGCTCGAATCCTGGTTACGTGAAGGAAGGCATAGGGAGTTGTTCGAGAAAATCTGTAACAAGGAGAATATGCTGGAAAAGTCGTTCTATTTTGATCGACTGGATAAAGGGAGGGAAAAGACATGGAATCGTTTGGAACGGGCGATCGGATTGCGTCGTCGAGTCGTGTTGCGTCGTTGGTCGATTGCGGCTTCATTGATTGTTCCTCTTTTGATCTGTGTGTTATATCTGAACGAACGTCAGATTATCCCGGAAATACCGGGGCGACAGTTGGAACGAATTGTTCCGGGAATCTCTACGGCACAACTTTATCTGCCTGATGGTAACGTGGTCGATCTCGGTAAGGATAGTGTGTGTGATTTACAGTTGCTGGAGGGAGGACGTTTTGTGAACGAACGGGGTACATTGACTTACAAGGGGGATAGTTCGGAGGTGAAAGTGGCGCAATACAGTGAAGTTCGGATACCGAGGGGAGGAGAGTATAAGGTCGTGTTGCCGGACGGAACGATCGTGTGGTTGAATGCCGAGTCGTCACTTCGTTTCCCGACGTTATTCACGGGAAAGGAAAGAAAAGTGTATGCAAAAGGAGAATTGTATTTTGATGTGAAACACGATGATACAAAACCTTTTATCGTAGAAGTGGAGAAAGATTACTCGGTTCGGGTGCTTGGAACCGAATTTAACCTCCGGGCATACAGCGGTTTTCCCGTGGTAACAACTTTGGTGGAAGGACGTGTGCAAGTGAGGGGTGTGGGTAACACGGTATCGTTGGCTCCGGGACAGCAAGCGCTCGAAGTGTCAGGAACTCGTGACATTAAAGTGCTTGACGTTGATGTTGCTCCTTACGTGGCATGGCATGAGGGGAAATTCTATTTTGTTCATGCCCCGTTGAATAGTATAATGGAAGAGTTGGCGCGTTGGTATGATGTAGAGGTTGTGTTTGAGAATCCGGCAGTGAGGGAAGAATGTTTTACGATCGAGATGCAGCGGTTTGATGATTTTAACAAGGTGTTGAGATTAATTGAGCGAACAGGTATGGTGACCATCTCGGTGGATGGACATATCGTGACAGTAAAATAAAAAAACGGGAGATCTGGATCATCCCCCGCTTTAAGTAAGGTGCTTAAGGCACAATGTAAAATTTTAATTCTACAAAGTTATGAAAAAAATCAGAACGAGTGGGTTCTTTAGGCGAATCCATGGGAATTTTTTGTTGATGATGAGGTTGACAATGTTGTTCCTACTGATGACCTTTGTCTCGTTGACGGCCACGGCGTTGGGGCAACGAACGACGATCAAATTGGACAATGTTGATTTGCAAGTTGCTTTTAACGAGATTAAACAGAAAATGGGATACACATTCGTGTACAATGATCAAGTGGTGAAGAATGTGGGGAAGGTTTCTGTTAATGTTACGTCTTCGGATATAAAGTATATCTTGGCTAAATGTTTGGAAGGGACATCTCTCGATTTTTACATTGAAGATAATATCGTGGTGATTAAATCAAAAGCGGAGCAGGCCCGGGAGACGGAGAGAAAGCCGGTAACCGTGAAGGGGAAAGTGGTTGATGAGAAGAAACAGCCTTTACCCGGGGTTACAGTTTTGTTAAAGGGTACGACTTTGGGAGTAACAACCGGGGGAGAGGGTGATTTTTCGATTGTGATTACTGATACGACCAAGGCTGAACTCGTATTTTCATTTATCGGTATGGTGTCTCAAACAATCCCTTATAAAAGTATTCCTAAAGGGGAGTGGACGATCGTTTTGAAGGATGATGTACAGGAGATGGATGAAGTTGTTGTTACGGGTATTTATTCTCGTAAAAAGGAGAGTTTTACCGGATCATCAACAACCTATACGGCAAAGGAATTGAAAACTATCGGGAACCAGAATGTGCTTCAGAGTTTGAAAACGATGGATCCCTCGTTCGCGATCGTGGAGAACAATCAGTTCGGATCCGATCCGAACCGTCTGCCGGATATTAACGTGAGGGGTAAAACCAGCGTGATCGGTTTGACACAGGAGTACGAGGTCGATCCGAATCAGCCCTTGTTTATTTTGGATGGGTTCGAGACAACTTTAAAGACGATCAGTGATTTGAGTATGGATCGCGTGCAAAGTATTACGGTGCTGAAAGATGCGGCAGCCACGGCAATTTATGGTTCGAAAGCGGCGAATGGTGTTGTGGTGGTGGAGACGAAGGCTCCCGCTCCCGGAACATTAAGGTTAACGTATAACGGAAATTTAAATCTTTCTTTTGCTGATTTATCGGATTATAATTTGATGAATTCTAAGGAAAAATTGGAATTTGAACGTTTGGCCGGGTATTACGGAGATTTGGATGCTAACGGGGAAATCGAGTCTGAATATTACCAGCGTTTGTATTACCAGCGTTTGGCCGAGGTGAAACGAGGGGTGGATACCTACTGGATGAGTGAACCGTTACGGTTCGCAACTTCTCATAGTCACAACCTTTTCGCTGAAGGAGGGGATGACAGGATGCGTTACGGCTTGGGATTCAGTTATAACAAGACGCAAGGTGTGATGAAAGGATCTGATCGGGATGTGATTAATGGCAACGTGCAATTGTTGTATCGCTACAAGTCATTGTCATTCAAGAATTACTTGAATTTGGATTACTCGATGTCTTCACGAGAGAAGGTCGCGTTTTCAAAATTTTCACAGGCGAATCCGTACCACAGGAAAAAGAATGAGGATGGTGTGGTGGAGCAAGTGTTAGAGATTTACACTGATTCGGATGCAAATTCTCCTACTTATCTTCAGGAATTAAAGAATTATAATCCTCTATATGATATGACTTTAGGCTCTTCCGATGAAACCTCCTCTTTTGGTTTTACGAATAATTTCGAGATCGATTGGCAGGTGTTTGATGGTTTGCGGGCGAAAGGTCGTTTTAGTATTTCAAAGTCAACGGACCGGGGGGAAGTTTTTAAATCTCCCAATGCTTCCGATTATGCTGAAACCGCTTCAACGGAACGCGGGTCTTACCGGGACAAGAGACGAGAATTTGAGTTATGATGGAGATCTTAACGTGACCTACGCTAAATTGTTTAACGAGGTACACATGGTAAATGCCGTGGGTGGAATTCGTTTGGCTTCGAGCAAATCACAATCCAGTGGTTACGAGTCTATCGGGTTTATCGATGACCGTTATTCAAATCCTTCTTTTTCTTCAGGGTATCCTACGGGAGGTAAGCCATCGTATTTCACGAGCGAGAAGCGTTCGGCGAGTTATTATCTGAATGCCGGTTACGCTTATGATGATCGTTATCTGCTGGACGTGAATCTTCGTTCGGATGGTTCCTCCGTGTTCGGCTTGTCTCAACAATTCACCACGACTTGGGCTATCGGGTTGGCGTGGAACGTGCATAAGGAAGACTTTTTTCAGAATCAGAACTGGCTGAATTTTTTGAAATTGCGTTTTTCTATCGGTAATCCCGGAAATCAAAACTTTGATGCTTATATTTCCATGAACGTGTACAAGTACGCAACTGGTTACCCGAATCCTTTCGGGGTAAGTGCTATTGTTTCGACTTGGGGAAATAATGATTTGGATTGGCAGAAAACAATCGACCAGAATTATGGTATTGATTTGGCTTTTTTGAATAATCGGTTGAAAGTTACGGTTGATTATTTCTATAAAAATACCGATCCTCTATTGGTTTATGTTCAGACGCCGACCTCTACCGGAACCTCTACTGTTCCAATGAACCTGGGTAAGCAAGTTTCTCAGGGATTGACAGCAACATTGAATTATATGATCCTGCAGCGAGAGAATATGAGTTGGAATTTTAATTTTAATGCTCGTCATATTACTTACGAGTACCGGAATATCGGGACCGCCTTGGATAAGTTTAATCAGGAGAACAGGAGTTCTAATTTGGTGAGATATTACGATGGGGGAAGTCCTTCCGATTTGTGGGCCGTGCGTTCCGCGGGAATTGATCCGGCTTCCGGGCGAGAGATATTCATTAAAAAAGACGGGACGCAGACATTCGAGCATGATTACGCGGACGAGGTTGTTGTCGGGAATTCGGATCCGAAGGTGGAAGGGGTAATCGGTACTTCTTTCTATTACAAGGGATTTTCTGCTTCTGTCAATTTGCGGTATCGCTTGGGAGGACAAATATTTATGTCGACTTTATACGACAAGGTGGAGAATATTTCGGAAAATGCCTTGCAATATAATCAAGATAAACGGGCATTGTATGATCGTTGGCAAAAACCGGGTGACGTGAGTAAATATAAGTCTATCTCGTTGACGGAGGCGACCCCGATGTCGTCTCGTTTTATCGCGGATGAAAATACTTTGAGCGGAGAGTCGATTTCTTTTGGATATGAAACTCAAGCCAAGTGGTTGCATCGTATCGGGGCATCCTCGATGACTATTCGGGGGTATATGAATGATATCTTCCGGATTTCCACGGTAAAGAATGAACGGGGATTGGATTATCCTTTCGCACGTACCGTGGCTTTTTCTCTTGGGTTAACGTTTTAATGAATTAAAGAGTTTGTTTATGAATATAGTAAGAAATATAAAATCAGGTTTGATTGCTGGTGTGATGTTGTTGCTCGTGTCGTGCAATTCATGGTTGGAGGTTGATCCTGACGATAGAATAATGGATAATTCTTTGTTTAAAGACAGGGAAGGTTTTCTTGCGGCTTTGAATGGCGTGTACTCGGAAATGAATGATCCTAAATTGTATGGGGCTAATTTAACCATGGGAATGCTTGATGTGATGGCACAGTATTATAATTGCAGTTTTACGGATCATGATTATTCTGTCTATGCGAATTATTCATACACGGAAAAAGGGTTTAAAAGTACACTGGATAATATTTGGTCCGGGTTATATTCAATGATTGCAAATTGTAATGCTATACTTGTCCATTGTGGGGATGGGAATCCTGTTTTGTCTGATACCTATTATCGCCTTGTGAAAGGTGAGGTCCTAGGTTTGCGGGCAATGATGCATCTTGATCTTTTACGTATGTTCGGGCCTATTTATTCGGAAGAAAACAAGGGAATAAAATGTATCCCGTATATGACGAAAGCGGATCGGAGCGTGCAACCGTTGTTGCCTGCCGATAGTGTGATGTATTATGTTATCAAGGATTTGGAAATGGCGTCAAGTTTACTTTCAACAGTTGATCCCGTTATCACGGAAGGAGCCAGGAATTATGATTCGAAGCAAGGTGCGAATGATTTGTATTACAGACAATATCGTATGAATTATTTTGCCGTGAATGCATTGATGGCTAGGGCTTATTTGTGGATGGGAAATACGCAGAAAGCAGGGGAATGTGCTCGGATCGTAATCGAAAAAGTGAGCAACGAGGATAAGCCTTTATTCCCGCTAGTAGATGTCGATTATATGACAAAGAATTCGCCGGACGGGGTGTTTTATCCAGAGGTGTTGTTTTCTCTTTATAATACTTCTCGCGAGAGTAAAGTGTATAAAACTTTTTTTGATCCTTCCTTGTCTATAGCCAGAATTTTGACTATGGCCGGAAATCTTTCGACGGGACGGGTGAACGGGACGTATGATGATAAGGATGATTATCGTTATAGAATGTGGGCTTCCACAATATCCAATAGTAAGGAGGTGACTTATTTGAATAAGTATAAAGATGAAACGGAGGCGGATTCCGCGTATCATTATCGTTATATGATACCTTTGGTACGGGTTAGTGAATTATACCTGATTGCAGCCGAGTGTGAACCGGATGTTCCGACGGCTCTTGAAAAGTATTTTAACAAGTTGCGTTTTGCCCGGAATTGCGTGAACCAAAATGCATCATCCGTGGAGGAGTTAAAGGGGTTAATTCGTTCTGAATACGTGAGGGAGTTTATCGGGGAAGGACAATTGTTTTTCTATTATAAGCGGAACGGTTTACAGACCATTCCCGATGGAGCAACGGCAAGTGGCACGATGAACATGCAATTGGAGAATTACGTCTTCCCGTTACCGGATAGCGAGACAAGCCAACGTGCGGAATCACAAGATAATGTTTCACAAGAATAAGTAATGGTTATGAAAAAAATATTATATGTTCTCGCTCTTGCATGGCTTGTTTGCGGTGTGGCGAGTTGTGAAAAAGAAGTTAAGGATTACGATGGACGGGAAGGGGTTTATTTCTACGTTCAGTACGGACCGGAATGGGGGGATACTACTATTTGGGCGAGCCAGTCTTTTACCCCGGTAGAGTTTGTTAAAAGCACGGGTGATTACCACGATGTGAAGTTACGGGTGATGACAACCGGAAGAATTAAAGGGTATGACAGAACGTTCCGGGTTGTCGTGGATAAGGATTCGACTACTGCTGTCGAAGGGGTGAATTATGATCCTTTCGATGAATTTCAGGTGGTTAAAGCCGGAAGTCATTATGCTGATTTGGTGATTCGTTTGAAGCGGGATGAGAGTATTCAAACCGAAGAACGGGTTTTAACGTTGAAGTTGGAGCCGACGGAGGATTTTGGGATTGGGATTAACTGGTGGGGAGAGGTTCCCGGGTTATGGTCTAGTACTGGAGGAAATGATTTTGATGCTTCCATGCACAAGATTACCATGAATGATTTTCTCGTTCGACCGGCTCGTTGGATACCGGCAATCGATTATGCGCCAGGGCAAACTGAAGGGGGACTTTGGGGGGCTTTTACGCGAAAGAAATATGATTTGATTTGCGAAAAGTTTAATTTGACGTATGATGATTTTGCCTCGGAGGTGACGATGCCGAATGCCAAACGGACAATGATTGCGAATTATTTCGTGAATTATTTGCAAGAACTTTACGACAAGGGTACTCCGGTATTGGAGGAAGATGGGCGTGCGATGTATTTTATGGGGGTATCATGGAAATCAATCGTGGGGCAACCTTGGATCCCGGCAGAATAATGGTTGAACAATGTAAATCTGATAATTATGAAACGAGTTATATTACTTTTTTTAACGAGTGTGTTCATTTGTTTGGCCGTGGCTTGTTATGACGACAAGGGTTCTTACGATTACAAGGAGGTGAACGAGATTGAAGTGGACAGTCTGGGAAAATCACATAGCGTGATCTTTAAAAAAGACACGTTAAAAATAACTCCCCTGCTGAAATTTACCGAAGATAGTTTGTCCTTGGATCGTTACGCTTACGAGTAGCTGGTGGTCCCAAGAACGTCTACCGAGGAACTTACCCGTGAAGTGATTGGTACGGAACGTAATTTGGAATATTTCGTGGAGTTGGAACCAGCAACTTATACTCTTTACTTGAAGGTGAGAGATAAGGTCACCGGTTTGTTGTGGATGAATTATACTTCGCTTGTGGTTAGAACTGCGACCAGTTTGGGATGGTTGGTTATCGGGGAAGATGCCGAAGGATTTGTGAATTTGGATATGGTTGCCATGGCGGGTGATACGATTGTGTTATATAATCAATTATCGAATAACGGTTTACCACGGTTAAAAGATCCCAAGAGTGTCGTGTACACGGGACGTGTAAGAATGTCGTCTTACGCACCCCACGAGAGATTGTGGATTGCAACCGGGGAACGTTCATACCACGTGAATCCATCAACCTTCGAAGGAGATCTGTCAAGTACGTTTGAACCGTTGGTTTACTCGTATTTTGAGTTACCGGAACAATTGAATCCCGTGTACATGATTACTAAAGCAGCGGGTGGTGGCATGATGAATAGTTCGAGAACGGTTGTTTGTGAAGAAGGACACGTGTTCCATATATCTAGTTTTTTGTCAAGTAGTGAATATGCAGATCCGATAAATCGGACAACGGTTTCTCCCAACGTTTTGTTTAAAGCGTACCCTTATATTTTTGCTTCTTTGGGATACGCTTCCGGGGGAATACTTTATGATACCGATAATAATCAATTTTTAAGGTATACGAGTTATTCCACAACTTGTTCGTCTTTATCTGATAAGGCTGACGATGCTTTTCCGTGGGTGCAACCCGAGGGGCGTACGCTCGTGTACGGGGAGAATACCATGGATACCGAGGGTGGGGGATATGGTAATTCATTCGCCTTGATGAAAGATGTCGGGACGAACGGGTATTATATCTATAAATTTAAGGCTGCTGGTCAGAAGGTGGCAGGATACGAGGTAAATAAGTCGCTCGCTACGGATATAGACAAGGCCGAGTTATTCGCTTTCGCCTCAAATCGTTCCATCCTACTGTATGTGGTGGGTAAAACCTTGCATGCTTATGATTACAAAAGAGGATACGAGAAGAAGTATTCGGTAGAGCTGGAAGACGAGATCACGATGGTTAAATTTGATATTTTCTCGGGATATGGAGATTATAACGATTTATACGTGGCGACTTATAATAGTACTACGCGAGGAACTTTGCAAAAGTACGTGTTAGGAACTGATCAGAACACGTTCGAGTTAAAACCGGACGAGAAGTGTAAATGGAACGGGTTGGTGAAGGTGAAAGATATTGATTGGAAAAATGGTGTTCAATAGAATGAAGATAAAATTAGTTTTGTTTTGGATGATAGCGGCAATTTTGCCGCTGTCGTCTTTTGCCCAGGGGGTTGATTTTAAGGAGTTGACGATGCAAGAGGCTCTAACTCTTGCCGAGAAAGAGAAAAAAATGGTATTTGTTGATTTTTACACGACGTGGTGCGGGCCGTGTAAAATGATGTCTTCGGAAGTTTTTACGCGAGAGCAGGTCGGGGCCTATTTTAACCGGGAGTTCGTGAATTTGAAAGTGGATGCGGAGAAAGGGGAGGGAGTGGAACTGGCGAAAAAATACCAGGTGAAGGCTTACCCTACATTCGTGGTATTGAAAGCGGACGGGACGGAGGTTTATAGAACATCCGGGGCTCGTCCAGCGGAAGAGTTTGTCGACAAAATTCGTAGAGGGATTGATCCCAAGTGGTCGCCGGAGGGGTTAACTCGTCGTTATAAAAAAGGAGAGCGTACCCCGGAGTTGGTGAACGAATATGCCTTGTTACAAATGGAAACGGGGAATGGCGAGCTGGGAAATCAAGTGGTACGGGAGTATTTTGATAGGTTGTCAGATAAAAGAAGGGTGAAACCGGAAAATTTTTTTCTTTATACTCGTTATGCCTTAAATTACCGGGATCCGAAAGCGGACTACATGTTTGCCAATAAAGATCGTTTTGTAAAAGAGAACGGGCGGGAGAAAGTAGATAGTTTGCTGTATGGCTGGTTGAGACAGCAGGTTATGCCTTTTGTTTCGGCCCGGATAATTTCGGGTATGGAGGTAAACGAAGGGGAATGGATACGGTTGAAAGAGAAGATCCGCAATGCGGCTTTGTCGAACGGGGAGGGACTGGTGGAATTGGGAGAGATCGCCGAAATACGGTTGAAAAATAACATGAAGGATTATTTGAATATCTGTCGGAAAAAGTTCCCACAACTGGAAGAACGAGATCGTTTCTCGATATTGGTAGGGTTTGGTTTTTTGAAGGAACAGGATGAAGAAATTCGACAGATCGCAGCGGATTTGTTAAGGGATAATCTAAACGTGGCGGAAGGATTGAATAATCGGGTGCTTTACTCGATCATGTTGGAATTAGAAGGAAAGAAGGAGTTCCGTTTACGAGCCGCAATTGATGCCGTGAAAAAGGGAAAAGTGATTGTGTCTTATTTTTCTAAGGAAAAATTTGTGCAGGAAGAACATGAGTTTGATAATCATGTGCTGGATATCAGTATGGCAGGGAAAGATACTTTATCCGCAGGGGTAAGATTTTTGTGTGATGAGTTGGCAACGCCGACCGCCAGAGGTACTAAGCAAAATCCGCATTTCAGTTTTATGATTGTGCCGGGAGAATTTGCCGTGTTGAAACTTGGTTTGGAAAAAGGAAAAGTACCCGTGGTGAAATGGGAGAGGGGAGGCTCTGTTTCCCGTGATTTCGTACGGTTGAATTATGACTTGTTGACCCCGGAAGAAGCGGGGTACAACCAGTTAATGGTTGATAATGTCATCCAAGGGGGAGATATTCGTGATTATCCCAGGGAGTTTCAGCGATCGTTTGATGCAAACAAGCGGAAAACGATGGAATTTATACGAGGTAATCCGGATAGTTATATTGCTCTTGTCAAGTTGGCCGAGCATTATATTTGGTTTGACGAGAATGAAGCGGAGGATATTTACAGTCGCTTCCCCGAGAATTTGAAAGGAAATCCTTATGGCCGTGTTATTGCTCAACGTTTGGAAAGAAGTCGGGATTTTAGGACGGGGAGGCCTGCCAAGAATTTCGAGAAGAAAGATATGAACGGGAAAACGGTGTCTCTTGAGAAGTTGCGGGGGAAATACGTGTTGTTGGATTTTTGGGGGAGCTGGTGTGGCCCTTGCCGGGAGTCTCATCCTCATTTGAAAGAATTGTACGAGAAATACAAAAAGCAAGTTATTTTTATAAACGTGGCCCAAGAGAACACGAGAGATTTGAATGAAGCCCGGAAACTTTGGAAAACGGCGGTGAAAGAAGACGGGATGACATGGACTCAAATATTGAATAACGAGGGACGGGAGACGTGTGATATGATCCGGTTGTTTAATATTTCTTCTTTTCCGACTAAAGTATTAATTGATCCGAACGGGATTGTGGTTGCAAGGATGGTAGGAGGAATGGTGGATGCAGGAGAGGTGTTAGAGAAAATGGTTGATTGAAACGAGAAATAAATACCCCCGCTTCCGGCGGGGGTATTTATTTTATAGTTGGTTCACAACTTCAACGCTGTTCATACCGGTCTGGATGGCCTCGATGTTCATCGGGATCATCTTGTGGTGACGTGCGGGTAAAGATTTTTGTAAACCTTTTTCCACGTTGTCAAGTTTCACGATCGGTTTTACTTTCAAGAATCCTCCAAGGACGATCATGTTGAACACTTTCGGGTTACCTTGCTCTGCGGCAATGGCGGTTCCCTCGATTTTGTAGATATTGATGTCTTTTCTGGTCGGTTCGTGAGTAATACCGTTCGGGTCATAAATTAAGGTACCACCCGGTTTTACCATGCTTTCGAACTTGTCCATGGATTGTTGGTTCAAGACGATAGCGGTATCGTATTTTGTTAAGATCGGTGAGCTGATGCGCTCGTCGCTCAGGATAACGGTCACGTTGGCAGTACCACCACGCATTTCAGGACCGTAAGAAGGCATCCAAGCAACTTCCTGATCTTGCATAATTCCGGAGTAGGCAAGAATCTTTCCCATGGAAAGAACTCCTTGTCCACCGAATCCTGCTATAATGATTTCTTCTGTCATAATCTTTAATTTACGATTTATGATTTGGGATTTACGATTCTGATAATCTAAAATCGTAAATCTAAAATTATTAAATGTCTTTGATGTCTCCTAACGGGTATTTCGGGAACATGTTTTCTACCATCCATTTGTTGGCTTCTACCGGGGTTACTTTCCAACCGGAGTTACATGTACTAACGATTTCCACGAAAGAAGTACCCTTGTCTTTCCGGGTGTTCTCGAATGCCTTGCGGATAGCGGCTTTTGCTTTGCGTACGTTAGCCGGGGTGTGAACAGACTGACGGGTTACGTAGCAAGTTCCATCCAGTTGTGCAAGTAATTCGGTTAATTTCATCGGGAATCCGTTCAATTTGGCGTCACGTCCGTAAGGAGTGGTAGCGGTTACCTGTCCCAAAAGGGTGGTCGGGGCCATTTGTCCTCCGGTCATACCGTAGATCGCGTTGTTAATAAAGATAACCACGATGTTTTCACCACGGTTACAAGCGTGCATGATTTCCCCGCATCCGATAGATGCCAAGTCACCATCACCTTGATAGGTGAACACGTAACGATCGGGGTGAACGCGGCTGATACCGGTTGCAACGGCTGGAGCACGTCCGTGTGCAGCCTCTGCCCAATCAATATCCAAATAGTTGTAGGCGAGTACAGAACATCCTACCGGAGATACACCGATGGTCTTGTCTTGGATACCCATTTCTTCAATTACTTCTGCGATAATTTTGTGAACCACGCCATGGGAACATCCCGGACAGTAGTGCATCACGTTATCGGTAAGCACGGGAGTTTTCTTGTAAACAAGATTCTCCTCTTTTATTATATCTTTTAATTCTACTGACATAGCTTATGCTCCTATAATTTGTTTTTCAAGTGCTTCAACGATCTCTTCCGGTGTCGGGATTACTCCTCCGAAACGTCCGTAGTGTTCTACCGGGATGTTATTGGCCACGTTCAAACGAACGTCTTCCACCATTTGACCGGCACTCATTTCTACAGTCAAGATTCCCTTTACTTGTTTAGACAAGCGTGCAATTTCTTTTTTCGGGAAAGGATAAAGGGTAATCGGGCGAAGGATACCTACTTTGATCCCTTTCTCGCGGCATAATTGTACTGCTTTTTGGCAAATACGAGATGCTGATCCATAAGCCACGAATATGTATTCCGCGTCTTCACATTGGATTTCTTCAAAACGAACATCGTTTTCTTCCATCGTTTTGTACTTCTCTTGAAGTTTGTGGTTGAAAATTTCTTGTTTGTAAGAGTCCAGTTCCAAAGAAGTAATCGTGTTGTGATAACGGTGTGCTTTCTTACCGGTTAAAGCCCAATTGTCAGACATCTTGTCGATTTCTTCTTGTGTCCAGCGGGGTTTATATTCGCTTAATTGCACTTTTTCCATCATCTGTCCGATAACACCGTCGGCAAGGATCATGGCCGGGTTACGATATTTGAATGCCAAGTCAAAACCAAGTCCTACGAAATCATTCATTTCCTGAACGGAAGCGGGAGCGAGTACGATCAAGTGATAGTCTCCGTGACCACCACCTTTAGTTGCTTGGAAATAGTCACTTTGTGCCGGTTGGATAGTTCCCAATCCTGGGCCTCCACGTACAACGTCAATAACCAAGCAGGGAATTTCTGCTCCTGCCAAGTAGGTTAAACCTTCTTGCATCAACGAGATACCGGGGCTGGATGATGATGTCATTGCCTTTTTACCGCAAGCAGCGGCACCGTATACCATGTTGATAGAGGCCAATTCACTTTCGGCCTGCAATACGACCATTCCTGTTTCCTCCCACGGTTTGCGTAACATGAGAGTCTCCATGACTTCGGATTGCGGGGTAATAGGGTAACCATAATAAGCATCACATCCACAACGGATAGCAGCTTCGGCTAATACCTCGTTCCCTTTCATTAATTTTACTTCTGCCATTTTCGGTAGTTTTTATTCTTATTGTACATTCATTTTGTAAACGGTGATTACCGAGTCCGGGCATACCAACGCACAGCTGGCACATCCAATACATGCTTCCGGATTTACCATCTCGGAGTAGTGGTATCCTTTACCATTCACTTCTTTTGCCAAGTCAAGAGTTTTGGTAGGACACGCAACCACGCAAAGATTACATCCTTTGCATTTTTCTTTGTCAACGACGACAGCGCCTCTAAATTTTGCCATAATTGAATTGATTATGATTTATAAATAAATTCTCTTTTTGCCTTATATTTTGTAACACATTTACGGGATAAAATTACAAACTTAAATTGAATCATGAAATAGTTTTCCTGTATTTTAACATTGTTTTACTTTCATGTTAAGGCGATTATACCGGAGCTTTTCCCGATTCAATTTCAATTATTTCGTATGATCCGCCGCGAATCGTTTCAAACGTTCTTCCAGTTCCGGCATCCGGTTGAGTCCGGTTTGAGAAACACAAGCGCGAAGACCTTGTTTCTTAGACCCCGTGTCACGCAACGGGATGGCTGATATACCGTAATACAGAATCTCTTTCGTGAGGTCCCCTCCGGAGAAGCCCGGGTAGATAATCGTGAAATAGAATCCGTCAGCGATGGGTTCTTCCAAATCTCGGTCATATACGATCTCGAAACCGTATTTGGTGAACAGTTCTTTCATGGCATGGGCTCTCTCCGCGTATTCCCGCACCCCGTCGAGGATATTGATGCGTCCCTCGTTGGCAGCTTTCAGGATAGCGGCCATGGCGTACTGGCAGGAGTGAGTGGTCCCGGATGATAAGGTGTAGATAATCCGGTTCACGATAGTGTAACCCAAGGTTCCCATTCCCCCGAAACGATTGTGCAGGTTGTCGTATTTCCTGTTGTATAAAGCGTCAGAAATACACATGATTCCCAAACGTTGTCCGGCGTAACTGAATAGTTTGGAACCGGAGATCATGACGATGTAGTTATCCGTGTATTTCCCAACTGACGGTTGGAACGGAGCTTTACCCGGTACGGAAAGGTCCCGGCGGAAGTCCATGGCGAAATAGGCCAAGTCTTCCAGCACGATCACGTCATATTTGGTAGCCAATTCCCCGATAATTTTCAGTTCATTGTCGGTAAAACATATCCAGGCCGGGTTGTTCGGGTTACTGTACAGAATGGCGGCAATGTTTCCCTTGGAAAGGTGTTCTTCCAGTTTTTCCCGTAATTTTTCACCCCTGTAATTGTATACGTCAAATGATTCAAACGGTTTGCCGATTACTTGCATCTGTGTTTTCTGTACGGGGAATCCCGGATCAATGAAAAGAACGGTGTCTTTTCCTTTCTTGCATTCCGTTACAGCCATGAATGCGGCGAAGCAAGCTTGCATAGAACCCACGGTCGGGATGATGCCTTCCGGTTTGATGTCGATGTCCACGAAGTTCTTCACGAATTTAGAACCTTCTTCTTTGAATTCCTTGTGCCCTTCGAGCATCGGATAGAATTGAGCACATCCGGCACGTAGCGCCTCAATCTCGGCATCGATACCTATTTTAGAGGGGGCAAGCCCGGGAACACCCATTTCCATGCGAATGAATTTCTCCCCGCTTTCGGCTTCCACCATGTTAACCACTTTCACGATGTCGCGTATCGTGGCGTCTTCCATGTCACTGATCCCGCAAGTTTCTAGCTTCTGGTCAACGATTTTTTTATCAATTAGATTGTTTTGCATGACTACTTTATATGATTTATTCTATTTTTTCTCAGCATGTACGCGAGTTTAATAAAAAATTGTCATTATATATTCCGAAATCGTTTTAAATTTGAAGTGGAGTGTCTAATTTAGTTTGATTCTGAAATTGATTATTTCGTTTTTTCTTGTGTCCTGCAAATGATTCGATGTATTCTTGTTTAGTATCCTTTCAGGGGGAGCAATAATAGGGTTTTCCTACTGTAAAAGTCTGTCCTCAATGTTTTACTCTCTTTTTGTAATCGTTGTTGCTCTATTGGCAATGGGCTATGCATGGGCGTTGAAAGGGTGATGAAAGGGAATAGGGAGGTTATTATAGTTGTATTTGTACGTTATAGGAATGGGTGAAGGATGGCTGTGTAATATAGATGGATGTATTTCGTGATTCTTAAATACTTTCTTGGACACACCCTTTCGAATCTGTTTTTGTTTTCGTAGTTTTGCACGATGATAATAGCAAAATTGAGATGTTGATAGGGCATCACATTTTCAATTTTCAATTTTCAATTGTTATGAATCTGGAATGGTACATTGCACATAGGTTGTTGAGAGGAGACGGCACGAAATCCGTGTCGGTGCCGATCGTGAGAATCGCGATTGTCGGGATTGCTTTGGGGTTGTGCGTGATGTTATTGTCGTTGTTTATTATCACTGGTTTTAAGTACGAGATCACAGAAAAGTTGTCGGGTTTCACGGCTCACTTGAGTGTGGTGCCTTTTGTTCCCGGTTCTGTAGGAGAGGGGGGGGTAGTCCGGGCATCGGAGAGTTTGCTAAAAGGCTTGGAAGAGGTGGAAGGCGTGAAGAACGTGTACGGGTATATAGAGAAACCTGCAATCTTTAAGAGCAAGGAGGAAATTCACGGGGTTGTGTTGAAAGGGGTGGATATGGGGTATGATGTCGTTTTTTTTCGGGAGAACTTGAAGAAGGGGGAAATGCCTGATTTTAAAACAGAAAGAGCATCGAACGAGATATTAATCTCCGCATCTGTGGCGGATATGTTGGGAATCGGTGTCGGGGAAAAAGTTGCGGCCCATTTCGTGCAGGACCCTCCGAGAGCGAGAGTATTTACCGTTGCCGGAATTTACGACACGGGTTTCAAGGAGTATGATGACGTGATGGTGTTGGTTGACGAACGACATCTGGCAAAATTGAATGACTGGGGACCGGGGGAGGTTTCCGGGATAGCCATCGAACTGGAAGATGTGGAGCGATTAAATGAGGTGGTAAAGGGTGTGGAGAATGTCGTGTATGATGCAAGCGGGAATTACGAGGTACAGACGCTTGCCGATGTGGCCCCGCAGATTTTTGATTGGTTGGCCTTGTTGAATATGAACGTGTGGGTGATTCTGATTTTGATTGTCGTGGTGGCCGGTTTTAATATGGTGTCGGGACTATTGATTTTGATCTTGGATAAGACTTCGTTGATTGGGATATTGAAGGCGTTAGGGTATAAGAATGTTTCCTTGCGAAAATTGTTTCTGTATATATCGGCGGGATTGATTATCAAAGGAATGTTGTGGGGAAATGTGCTGGCCTTTCTTTTGGCGGGAATTCAAGCAATATTCCGTGTGATTCATCTTGATCCTGTGACATATTATATGGATACGGTTCCAATTAATTTTAGTCTCGGGTACGTGATATTATTGAATGTAGGGGTGGTTGTGGTAACCGTTTTAATGCTGATCGTGCCGACTATGCTGATCTCCAAGATCAACCCGGTGAAGGCGATTAAATTCGAGTAAAGTTATGAACGTGAAAAATGATATTTGCGTTATTAGAGATTCTCTCTTGGATTGGTTGAGGGAACATCGTCATGGTGTGATGGGGACGGTGATTTTTCATCTCGTGCTTGCTATCTTTTTAGTTTGTGTCGGGATTTCACGGTTGGATTCACAACAGAGAATGGAGATCGAGATTGATATGCCGGAGCCGGAAATTGTTCAGCAAAAACAGGAGGAACAGGAAAAGAAAGAGCAGATTCTTCGTCAAAGTGCAGACGAGGAGGTAAATGAAATGTTGCGTTCGTTGGCCGTGAACGAGGATGTGGTGAAGAAAAATGCAGAACCCCCGCCTCATGAACGGGTGAAAGAGTATATCGAACAAATTCAGGAAGAAATTGATAGTGATTACGGAGGGCGTTACCGGGCGAATAAAAACAAGCATTACAAGGAGGATAGTATTCGAGCCCAGCGAGATAAGAAGGAACGGATGTTGGATTCACTTCAATCCACGGTATACGTGGGGAAAAGTAGCGTATCGTATAATATAAAAGGGCGTTATAAGACTTATTTGCCGATTCCCGTGTATAAATGCGAGTTCGGTGGGAAAATTGTGGTAGCGGTAGTCGTAAACCGACAGGGCCGGGTTGTTAAAGCCGAGGTCGTGGATACGGAGTCCGATAAAGATGACGCTTTGCGGGAGGTGGCCGTGGATGCGGCTTTGAAATCGGAGTTTAACGCTGATGAGAAAGCCTCGGAACGACAGGCGGGAACGATCACGTATAATTTTGTCAAACAATGACATTGTTTACTTCTTCTATTTTTTCCAGCTTTTTCAGGTTGTTGTATCCCCGGGCGTGTGTGGTATGCGGTGACGTTCTGGTTGATGGAGAACCTTTTTTGTGTTCAGCTTGTTTGAGCGGTTTACCTTTGAACGAGGGGGTTGATGAGGAGGCGGATGAGGCGCTTGCGAATGATTTGGGAGTCGGGTATTTGTACTGGTTGTTTCGTTATGACCGGGCAAGTGATTTTCATAAATTAGTGTATGCTATCAAGTATCGTTCCAATAGAGAGTTAGGCGTGTGGGCCGGGAAGATGCTGGGAGAACGGATGCAAGATGACAGAGGGATAGATTGTGTTATTCCCGTACCGTTACATCCCGAACGGGAGAAGGAACGGGGTTTTAACCAAGCTTTTATGATTGGCATGGGGATTGCAAGTGTTTTAGGAGTTCGGGTGGAGTCGGGTGTGTTGAGTCGAGTGGTAAACACTTCTTCGCAAACAGGTTTGGAGCGGGGACAGCGGGCTGATAACGTGGCCGAGGCTTTCGAGTTGCGGGATACGGTTTGTGTAGAGGGATGCCACGTGTTGTTGGTGGATGATGTCGTGACAAGCGGGGCCACTATCCGGGCGTGTATGATTGAATTGAGTAAAATCAAGGGGGTGCGGGTGAGTGTTGCTTGTCTAGGAAAGTCCGGCAGCATCTAAAAAAACTTGAATCTTAAATCTAAAATTGAAAGGATTTTAGCTTTTTTTTCCTAGTTTTGTAAAGTTAATATTTTTGAGGACTATGAATAAATTTTTTTGGAACGGATTCTGTTTTGTTGCTATTATCGTGGCGTTGATTATATATGCCTGTGCAAACAGGGGTTACCCGCAGGGAGGAGAGAAGGATGTGACACCCCCTCAGGTTATCAAGGAGGTTCCGGAATCTTTTTCAACGAATTTCAAGGGAAAGCAGATCGATATTTATTTCGACGAATATGTTCAATTAAAGGATATTAACAAAAAATTCGTGATGTCTCCCCCGATGAAGAAGAAAGCCCGGGTGAGCTTGCGGGGAAAATACGTGCGGGTGACGTTTCAGGATTCTTTGAAACCGAACACGACTTACACGCTGGACTTTGCCGACGCAATCGTGGATAATAACGAAGGGAACCCGCTTGGTTTCTATCGGTACGTGTTTTCCACGGGGCCGCAACTGGATTCGATGGAGCTAGGAGGACAGGTCATTGATATGCAAACGCAGTTGCCCGTGCTGGGAGCCACCGTGATGTTCTATCAGAATACGGCTGATTCCGTTCCGTTGACAGATTTGCCGAGTTATGTGGCTAAAACGGATAGTGCCGGAATGTTTCGGGTGACCAATATTAAGGATGATACTTATCGGGTAATGGCAATCGATGATGCGAGAGGAAATTATTTGTTTGTGCCTTCAGAGACAAAAGTGGGTTTCATTGATTCTTTGATTCAGACTATATCGTTCCCCATGACAGTTTACGATACGATTCACCCGGACACAACGGTTGTCGAGGGACGGAGAACGAAGAAGGGAATGGAGTTCAAAGTGGTGTCAAAAGACACGATTGTTCGGCGTGATTTCACCATGTTTGGGCCGACAAACTTATTTATCCCGATGTTTGACGAGGAAAAGACTCAATTATATCTGGTTGATGAGGCTCGTAAGGAACGAGAGCGATTGGATTTTACTTTCAGTATTCCGGCTGAACATCAGTTAAAGGTACGATTGCTTGGACTGCATTTGTTGGATAAGGTTAGTCAGGATGATTGGTATATCGAGGAGCGTTCTGCCGGTCGGGATACGATTCAATTGTGGATAAAGGATTCTTTGGTGTACAAGATCGATTCGCTTGTGGCTGAGGCCAGTTATTTGCGGACGGATTCGCTCGGTAAGCGAGTGTTGCTTGCGGATACGATTAAATTCTATTACAAAGACAAACCGGAACCCAAGGGGAAACGTAAGAAGGAACAGGATTCCATCCCGGTGATCAAGTTTATGGAGATTAGCGCGGGCGTCGGTAGCACGATGGATTTGAATAAGAACATAACGCTGGAGTTTGACCGTCCGATCGTGGAGGACGGGTTGAAAAATATTCAGTTGTTGGAAATGGTGGATTCCGTCTTGACCCCGGTCGACTTTAACTTGAAACATGACAGTCTGAAAATTCGTAAGTATTATTTGGGGTATAAATGGAAACCGGAAACGGAATACCGGTTGTCGATTGATTCGATGGGTATATATAGTATTTACGGGTTGTATAATAACAAGCTCGTGAAGGATTTTAAAACGAAAGCGGTTGAGGATTACGGGAATATTATCGTGAACGTAAGTGAGGCAACAACCCCGATTATCTTACAACTTTATCAGGGTGATAAGGATATTAAGGTGCTGGAGGAACGAACGATCAAGGGAAATGGTAAAGTCGTGTTTGATTACTTGGGAGAGGGAACTTACATGATCCGGGCAATTCTTGATCGGAACGGGAATGGGAAATGGGATACGGGTAATTACCTGAAACATTTGCAGCCGGAAGAGGTGAAATATTTGCCCACGGAGATAAAATTGAAAAAGAATTTCGATGTTGAGCAAGACTTTGACATGAGTAAAACGTATAAGAGGGAAGATCCGAGTAAAAGGAAGAATACAGAAGGAGATAAAAAAAGAAATAGAGCTAATCGATGAGAGCGATTATACTGATAATTACATTGTTTGTGAGCCTTCCTGCCATATCGCAGAAGAAGTTGCCTAACGTGATAGAGAAACTGACTTACAGGGGCTATTACAACTGGAGCTTTATCTGGATTAACGCGGGTTCGGTGGAAATGACCGTACAGCCTTCCGATAAGTATCCGAATGCCCAGTGCATATTTGCCGTGGGGTATTCCAACCCTTCGTGGGATTGGGTGTTCAAGTTGAGAGATACGTTGATTTCGCATCATGATAGCATGACTTATAAACCTTACGAGTTTTCGAGAAAAGCGCACGAGGGAAATTACCATAAAACGTTCGATTACGTGTGGGATTATGATAGCGGGGTGATTCATGCTAATATACACCGGATCGGGAAATACCAGCGTAAAGATACGATTAAATTGTTGCCGGACACGTACGATATGTTGTCCGTGGCGTGGTATGCAAGGGAATTGGATTTTGATAACTACAAGAAAGGAGACCAGATCCCGATACGTATTCTACTGGACGATAAAGTATACGATTTATACGTTCGTTACTTGGGGAAAGAGAAAGTGAAAACGGATAGCGGGCGGCGGATGTGTCACGTGTTTTCTCCCTTGCTCGTGGCCGGTGACGTGTTTAAAGGGGGAGAGAATATGAAGGTATGGGTAAGTGATGACGAGTATCGTATTCCCGTGATGGTCGAGGCCAAAATTATCGTGGGATCGGTGAAAGGTATCTTGGATGAGGCCAATAGTAAGTTTTAGCAATTAAAATTATTGATTACTATGAAAAATATCGTATTTGTTTTCGTGATGGTTTTAATGTTAGGTTCTTGTAAGGATGCCACGAAGAACCTGATGCCTTCCGTGACAGGAAAAATCAATCAGGTATTGGTTATTGCCGAGAAAAATATGTGGGATGGTGCCGTGGGTGACACGATCCGGGAATTCTTTGGACAAGATCAGGATGGATTACCTCAGGCTGAACCTATTTTTGACGTGTTGAATTTGCCGGAGAAGTATTTCGACAAGAACATGAAAGGACACCGTAACGTATTGCAAGTCGTGATTTCTCCTTCCGTAGACTCTGCTTACGTGCGGTATGCAGATAGCCCGTGGGCCAAAACTCAGAAGTATGTAAAAATTGCGGCTCCGGATCGGAAAACCTTTTTTAAGTTGTTTGATGAGAATAAATTGAAAATCCTTGGCATATACGCCAAGGCCGAGCGTGACCGGTTGATATCGGTTTACAAGCGGACGGCGGATACCCGTATCTTTAACTTGTTCAAGAAAAAGTATAATATACTGTTGTATTGTCCTACGGGGTATTACGTGAACAAGGACACGACGGATTTCGTGTGGATGTCGAGCGAAACCACGAAAAATAGTAAAGGTATCATATTCTTCACTGAAAAGTATGAACATGAAAGCCAGTTTAATTATGCGATTATTTTTGATCGGGTGAACGAGGAGTTGAAGAAACATATTCCCGGTCCGCGGGAGGGATCGTATATGGCATTGGATATGGAGGTGCCTTATACTGCCGTGCAATACAAGTATAACGGGCATTATGCCGTGTTGTTCCGGGGGCTGTGGATGGTTGAAAATGACTTCATGGCGGGACCGTACGAGTTGAATGTGGTGCTGGACGAAGAATATCAGCGGGTGATTTATATGATGGGGTACGTGTACTACCCGAACGAGGAGAAACGGGACATGATGAAACAAGTGGATGCTATCCTGAACACCATGGTGATTGATTATAAAGATAAAGAAGAGAAGACGAAGTAATCGATGAGATATTTGATATTATTTTTGGTGATAGCATCCGCATGTACGGATGCTATTTCCGTGAATGTACGAGACGGGATTGAACGGTTTGAGGCTTACCGGAATTTGGTGGAAGGTAAGCGAGTTGGTATCGTGGCCAATCATACGTCACGAGTGGACACTGTGCATGGTGTCGATTTCTTGTTGGGCAAAGGTATTAACGTGGTACGGATTTTTTGTCCGGAACATGGGTTTCGGGGAACTGCCGATGCCGGGGAGACAGTGGGAGATTATATTGATGCAGGAAGTGGCTTGAAAGTGGTATCCCTGTATGGGAAGAAAAAGAAACCGCAGCCGGAGGATCTGTCGGGAATAGACGTGATGATTTTTGACATGCAGGATGTGGGAGTACGTTTCTATACTTATCTGTCCACGTTGCATTACGTGATGGAAGCCTGTGCGGAACAAGATATTCCGCTGATCGTGATGGATCGTCCTAATCCGAATGCTTTTTACGTGGATGGCCCGGTCCTGCAGAAAGAGTTTAAATCTTTTGTCGGGATGCACCCGGTTCCGGTCGTGTACGGGATGACGATAGGTGAATATGCCGGAATGATTAACGGGGAAGGCTGGTTGAAAGATAACGTGATTTGTAATCTGACCGTAATTTCTTGCGAGGGATGGAAGCGGGAACAGCCCGTGACGTTGCCTTATGCCCCGTCTCCGAATTTACCGGATTCAGTTTCTATCATGCTTTACCCGTCAACTTGTTTTTTCGAGGGAACGGTAATTAACGAAGGGCGCGGGACATTGCATCCGTTTCAAGTGTTCGGGCATCCGAGTTTGAAGGGGATGCCTTATTCTTATGAGCCTCGCCCGATCAAGGGTATGAGTATGCAGCCCAAATGTAAGGGGCAAACCTGTTACGGGATGGATTTGCGAGGGGAATATTACACTATTTTAAAAATGAAACGTCTGAATTTGGCTTGGTTATTGCAGGCTTATCAAGAGTATAAAGGCAAGGAACCCTTTTTTAATGCTTTATTCAATAAGTTGGTAGGGAACGATAAAGTGCAGCGACAATTGAAAGAAGGAGCGACAGAAGAAGAGATTCGAGCCGGATGGCAGGATGAGGTTGCAGGGTTTATGAAAGTGAGAGAAAGGTATTTGATTTACGATTGAGAAGACGTGGTTAGCGGGAGGTAATCACCTAATCTAAAATTGTAAGTTAATCGGATCATTAAATCTAAAATCGTGATGTGGCGTTTATTAAAGTATTTCTTTATTTCACTGTTAGTATTGGTGATATTAGTGTGTGCTTCGATAGGCATCGTATTGAATTTTATCTTTACCCCGGAGAAGTTGACTCCTATCGTGGAGAAAAGTGCCAATGAATTTTTGAATGCGGAAGTACACTTTGACGCAATCGAGTTAACCTTTTTCTCGACTTTCCCGGAATTCGGGCTTGAGATGCGAAATGGTAGCGTGGTGACGAAAGTCTTTCAGGATTCGTTGAAACAGGAGAATGTTTACGCCGCTACTGATTCATTGATGAGTTTTAAGCGTTGTCGGCTGATTGTGAATCCGATGGCTTATCTGTCTCGGAAGGAAGTTATCGTGAAAGAATTGCGTTTGGAAGAACCGCAAATATACGCTTATATTGACACGAACGGAGTACCCGGTTGGAATGTAATGCGGGAGTCTGCTGAACAGGATTCCGTGGTCATGGTGGAGACGGATACGATTCAAGAAAAAGTGATTGAGGGTATAGATATTCGTAACATTCGTATCGAGGGGGGAAAACTCGTGTTTGATGATCGTGCGAATAAACTTTATGCCCGATTGGAGGGGGTCGGATTGAAAATCGATGGAAATTTTATGGAGCGGAAGGCTGACTTGCAGTTGGATGTGAAAGCAAAGAATATTCTTTTTTGGCAGGAAGGTAATTTACTCGTGAAGCGTTTGCGGTTTGGATTGCAAACAGGAATGCGTCTGGATCGAGATTCTATGCTTTACGTGTTGGATAAAGCTGTTATGAGGGTTAATAGAATGAAATTCGGGGTCGGAGGACGTTTGCAGGCAGATTCGTTAAATCATTTGTTGGACGTGGACCTGACCTTTGGGATAAAGGTTCCTTCTTTGAAAACTCTGCTTGACCTTGTTCCGGAAACAGTACTTAAACATGATGAAAACGTGACAGTATCGGGAGAGGTGCTATGCCGGGGATCGTTGAAGGGAAAATATGGAAAGGATCGAGTTCCCGTGTTGGATGCTCGTTTCAAAATAAATGAAGGTTCCGTGAAATATGAGGGGATGCCTTATTCGTTGGATAAGTTGGATGTTGACTTGGAAGGTGTCGTTGATTTACAGAAAGAACAACCTTCGTTCTTGAAATTGAATCGGTTTTACGTGAAGGGGACAGATGTGGATGTGGATTTAAATGGCCGGGTGGATCAATTACTTTCTAATCCTTTGATTACGGCAAGCGTGAAAGCGGATGTCGATTTTTCTATATTGCCCCAAATATTCCCGATACAAGAGGGGGTGACGTTAACGGGAAGTTTGAATGCCGGGCTAAAAGGAAATGTTTTATTGGCTGACATAAAGAATAAAAACTATGGAAAACTGGATATTCGAGGAGGGTGTCAATTAAAGAATGTCTTGTTAGCCAGCGAAAAGGATAGTTTGAAATTACGTTCAAAATCTGTGATATTGGGATTCGGAACCAACATGGAAGATAAGACTATCTTGCAGGAAAAGAACCTGTTGAATGGAATCTTTGGTTTTGATAGTGTCGATATACAGTGGAAGAATGCTTTAACCTTTCACATGGATACTTCTTACGTGAAGGTAAAAACTTCTCCCTTGCGAGATACCACGGCTGTCGCTTCTATGTCGGCAGACATTCGTTTCGGGTGGATTGACTTGGTGATGGGTGACTCCCTGCGGTTCCGGATGGGAAATAGTGCGGCTAATTTTGCCTTGGCTCCCTCACCGGAAGATAAAAAGCTCCCGTTGGTAAAAGCGAAGGTCAATATGGATAGTTTACGGGTAAGAGCTAGAGGGAATAGTTTACGGTTGGCGAATGCCGGATTTGATCTTTCGGGAGTTCCAGACCGGAAAAATAAACGTCAATGGCTTGTCAGTGGTGTGGTTGGCTTTCAGGATATGCGGGTATACACCCCCTTGTTTCCTCTGCGGATGCGTATGCCGGGGACGAAGATTACTTTAAGTCCCGGACATATTAAATTGAATGGTGCAAAGTTGAAGATGGGACGTTCTGATCTTCTGTTAACCGGGGAAGTATACAATCTGGCGGGTGCATTTTTGCGACAGGAGGATTTGAAAGCTAATTTGAAGGTGAGATCGAATATGATCAATTGCAATCAATTGATGAAAGCCATGGAGGTTGGGGCTGCCAATCGAATGAACATGAAGTGGGGAACAGAAGAGGAGTTGAGTGAGGATGAATTGTCTGATGTGAATTTGGCAGCGGATTCCACGTACGTGGCAGACTCTACCATGTCTGTCTTTGTTGTTCCTCCCGGTGTTGATTTCACCTTTGAAACGAATATAAAAAAGGTGTTATACGGGAAATTGGAATTGGATAGTATTCACGGGAAGGTGGTGATGCAAAATCAATGTATTGAATTGTCTGATTTGAGTATGCGTTCTATGGCGGCAGATGTGAAGACCACGATGCTGTATAAGGCTTCCGGAAAAGAGAAAGCGTACACTGGTTTTGATTTGCGAATGGATGATATTGATGTGGGAGCATTAATTAATTTTATGCCTTCCCTAGACTCTATTGTACCGATGTTACGTTCTTTCGATGGTTTGGTAAATTTCCATATGGCAGCAGAGACTGAGCTGGATTCCACGATGATGGTTGATTTGCCGACGTTACGAGCCGTGGCTTACATTGATGGTAAGGATTTGGTATTGATGGATGGAGAGACGTTCTCGGAGATTTCCAAGATGTTGATGTTTAAAAATAAAGAACGTAATCTGATTGATAGCGTGGCCGTGGATTTTCGTATAAAAGATGGCATGATTGAAGTATTCCCTTTCCTAGTCGAGGTGGATCGTTATAAGGTTGCCGTGGGGGGAGAGCATAAAATAGATATGACCTTTAATTATCATATTTCCGTGCTGAAGTCGCCGGTACCTTTCAAATTAGGAGTAGACATTTATGGGTCTATGGAGAAGATGAAATTCAAGATCACGAAGGCTAAATACAAGAACCTGTTTATCCCTTCCAAACGGGCGAAAGTAGATAGTGCACAGATTAATGTACGAAATCAGATTCGTCAGATGTTGCAGGCGGCGAAGAAGTGAATATAATGAATAGGAAATGAATACAGATTTTACAATCAGAACTGCTCGGCAGTCCGATACCGCAGAACTCAGCGACTTATTTCAAAATACAGTCCTCACAATAAACAAACGAGATTATTCACAGGCAGAAGTGGAAGATTGGGCGTCATGTGGTAATGATCTCTCTCGTATAGAAGAAATGATTAGGACACATTATTTCATTGTGGCCGTTAATCGGCAGGCGCAAATTGTTGGCTTTTCATCTATAACAAAACAGGGATATTTGTATTCCATGTTCGTTCACAAAGATTTTCAAGGTAGAGGCATTGCCTCGATGCTTTTAGATGAAATAGAACAGTATGCAAATATAACCGGAATTATGCGGATTATGTCAGAAGTTAGTTTAACTGCTCGTCCGTTCTTTGAAAAAAGAGGTTATATTGTCGAGAAAGAGCAGAAGCGCAAGGCAAATTTACTTTCTCTTACAAATTTTTGGATGGCCAAGGGGGAGACGAAATGAAATTTTATAAGGGACGTATTCCAGCTTGTGGTGTCTTTTGTGGAGGTTGTCCGATGTACATGAGAGAAGAAAGACCTTGTCAAGGAGCCGACTTGAATCGTTCTCGTTGTGAAAAATGTAAAACATTTCATTTATGTTGCTTGGAGAAAGGGATAACACATTGTTTCCAATGTACGGATTTCCCATGTGCCAAATTTAAAGGATTTGCCAAACGTTGGTTAAAGTATGGACAGAATTTTGTTGAAAATCAAGAACTCTTAAAAGGCATGGGCGAAGTTGGCTTTTTAAAATATTACAATGGAAAAGTTATAGATTAAGTTTTACTATTTTCTCAATAGGAAGATTATTTAGCTGAAGAAACGTTGAAAAAGTAGTTTTTTGCAGAAAAATAGAAAGGATGCCCCTAAAAGCATCCTTTCATTTTATATATAGGTTTTAAGAATCAAACCCACGGTTCAGTATATGAACTTCCCGAGTTCGCTGATAATCGTGAGCTTATTACCTTTTCCCTCGTCGTTATCGTAGCAACGACCAACGATTTGGGCGTCAATGTTAAAGCTTTTGGAAATGGCGATAATGTCATCGGCGATCTCTTCACCCACGTAGATCTCCATGCGGTGTCCCATGTTGAACACCTTGTACATCTCTTCCCATGGGGTCCCCGATTGTTCTTGAATCAACTTGAACAAGGGAGGAACGGGGAACATATTATCCTTCACGATGTGCATATTCTCCACGAAATTCATCACTTTGGTCTGGGCACCACCGGAGCAGTGTACCATGCCGTGAACTTGTTTCCGGTACTTGTCAAGCACCTGCTTGATTACCGGGATATACGTACGGGTCGGAGACAATACCAGTTTCCCGGCATCAATGCCCAATCCGGCAATTTCGTCTGTTAGTTTACATTTCCCGGAATAAACGAGTTCTTCCGGTACGGAGTTGTCATAGCTTTCCGGGTATTTCTCTGCCAAATATTTGGCAAACACGTCATGTCGGGCAGATGTCAGTCCGTTAGAACCCATTCCACCATTATATTCTGTTTCATAACTCGCTTGTCCGTAAGAGGATAATCCGATTATCACGTCTCCCGCTTTGATCCGGTCGTTTGAAATTACGTCCGAACGTTTCATCCGGCAAGTTACCGTGGAGTCCACGATAATAGTTCTTACCAGGTCTCCCACGTCTGCGGTTTCTCCTCCGGTGGAATAGATATTGACTCCCAACTTCCGGTATTCCTCGATCAACTCTTCCGTTCCGTTGATGATGGCTGCGATAACTTCTCCCGGTATCAGTTTCTTGTTTCTTCCGATCGTGGAAGAGAGCAGGATATTATCCACGGCACCCACGCAGAGTAAGTCATCGATGTTCATGATTAGAGCATCTTGTGCGATCCCTTTCCACACGGATAAATCTCCGGTTTCCTTCCAATACATATAGGCAAGTGAAGACTTTGTACCGGCTCCATCGGCATGCATGATGTTACAATAACTTTTCTGCCCGCCTAAATAATCGGGGATAATCTTACAGAAAGCTTTCGGGAAAATACCTTTGTCGATGTTCTTTATGGCATTATGCACATCTTCTTTAGATGCGGACACTCCTCGCTGGTTATATCTTTCGTCTTTTCTCATAACAATTGAAAATTGAAAATTGAAAGTTGAAAATGAATGTTTCTCATGAAAATCCATCTTCAAGGATTCAAATTATCTTGATGTTAGCACTGACTTATTATCTCCACGCAAAGGTAGATATAATTTTCAATTTTCAATTTTCAATTTTCAATTAATTGCTCGTTTATCCAGTAATTCCATGAATCGTTCTTTGTAGGAATCGGAAATGGGGATATAGAGTTTACCGAACACGATTCGGTTCCGTTCGATGGTTTTAATTTTGTTGATATTGACGATATAGGAACGGTGTACCCGGATGAATATGTCTCCGGGGAGATGGTCCTCGATACTCTTCATGCTCATCAGCGTGAGAATACCTCCCTCCTTGTCCTCGGTTTGGATGCGAATGTAATCTTTTAGACCCTCGATGTAAAGAATGTCTTTCAACTGGATTTGGATCAATTTGTAATCGCTTTTCACGAAAATAGAATCCGGTACGTTGGCAGAAACGTTTTCCACCCGGCTCATTTCGCTCCATCGTAAAGCTTTCGTGGCCGCCCGGAGAAATTCCGTGTAGTTGAACGGTTTCAGCAGGTAGTCTAGCGCATCAACCCGAAAGCCTTCCAGAGCGTATTGCTCGAAAGCGGTGGTGAATATGATTTTCACTTTGTTGCCCACGAGGCGGGACAGTTCCAGTCCGTTGAGTTCGGGCATCTGAATATCCAGAAAAACCAGATCTATCGGTTCTTCCTCTATGACGGAAAGTGCTTTCACGGCACTATCACATTGTGCGACAAGGTGTAGGAACGGTGTCCGGCTCACGTAACTCTCTAGCAAATCCAAAGCTAACGGTTCATCATCCACGATGAGGCAATTCAGTGTCATGTCCTTTCGTTTTAAAGTTGAATAAGTAGTTCCGTGATAAATCGGTTGTTAAGGGTTTCTGCCTTAAAGATATATTTTCCCGGATAGAGTAATTCCAGACGGCGTTTTAAGTTCGTTAACCCGATACCGGAACCACTCCGGTCGTTATCTTTTTTAGGATAGTTACTGTTCTCCACGAGACAGTTGAGTCGGTTGTTTTCCTGTAATTCGAGTTTGATATTGATAAATGATTCCTGCGTGCTACTGACCCCGTGTTTAAACGCATTTTCAATCAGTGGGATAAACAATAGCGGGGCTATCATGGCCCTGTTGCCTCTTTCCGGAATGGAAACTTCCAGCCGTGTACTTTTGGGTAAGCGAAGGCTCATTAGCTCGATATAGCTTTTCATGAACTCGAATTCTTTGTCTACCGACACGAAATGCTGGTTATTCTCGTATAGGACGTGACGTAACATGCGGCTAAGATCGTGAACAGCATACTGGGCCTTGTCTTGGTTGATAGCGATAAGCGAGTAGATATTATTTAACGTGTTGAATAAAAAGTGCGGGTTCAATTGGCTTTTCAAGTTTTGAAGTTCCGCCTCGGCCTGAGCTTTTTTTAGTTCTTGTTTCTCGTTCTCGGTTTCATACCATCCCCCGGTCATTTTGATTGCCACGCTGAGGGCGACAGTCAATGCCATGAGCATCATGTCCCGGGCGATAAACACGTACCGGGGTGGTCTAGGTAGGGACTCTTGTAACTCTTTCAAGGCTTTCGGAGTGGGTTCTGACAAATGTTTCCGGTGAAAGTCCTGCCAGAAATGAAGGCTGGCACCCAAAAGCATCACGAGAACGATATTACTTAAAATGAATGTTGATACTTTTCGGCGGAAAAGCTGTCGTTCGATTAGCCAGAGAAAATTCGTGTAAAATATAATAAGACAACTTAACGGGACGAAACAGTACCCCAAATATCTGTTTAGGGTAATTGAAACACCTTCTCCGCGATAGAAGAAAAAGGGAAGGGCAAAGAATATTCCCCATCCAAGCACGTGGATGGCTCCCGTTAATATCTTCTTGTTCTGTGTCTTTTGCATTATATCGTCTTTCTCCACTTGCAAAGGTATAAAAAAAGTTACAAGTTACAGGGTTGCAAGTTACAAGTTTATGGAAGAAGTTCTGTCGAACCGGTAATTTGAAAACTTGCAACCTGTAACTGCCGAGTTTCCCGGCAATCTATTCGTATCGTATAGCATCGATTGGGTTTAACTGGGATGCCTTTTGTGCCGGATACCAGCCAAAGAATATTCCGGTAATCGTGCAGACCAGGAAGGAAAGCACGACAGAATACATCTGGATGTATATGGGCCAGCCGATAGCGTATTTAATAATAAGTGATGAACCGATTCCAAGAATTACCCCGATAATACCTCCCGTGACGCTGATAATGACCGCTTCGATAAGGAATTGGAATAGGATGTGTCGTCCTTTTGCCCCGATGGACATACGGAGACCGATCTCCCGTGTTCGTTCGGTGACAGATACATACATGATGTTCATGATTCCGATGCCGCCGACAAGTAATGATATGCCGGCGATACAAGCCAACAGAACGGTCATTAAGTCGGTCGTCGTACTCATCATGGAACTGAGTTCTTCTTGCGAGCGCACGTGGAAATCGTCTTCATCTCCCGTGGCTATTTTATGATTCTGGCGTAGGGTAGCGGATATTTCCTCGATTGCTTCTTCGGAATCGTCTTCCGTGACGGCCGAGGCGAATATTCCTTGAATGTAGGTGATGGCCAACAGACGTTTCTGTATAGTGGTATAGGGGGCGATAATCATATCATCTTGGTCCTGTCCCATGGAGTTATATCCTTTGGGTGTCAATACTCCGATGATGCGGAAGGGGGTTTTGTTGAACCGGATGGTCTTTCCCAGTGGTTCTTCTCCCTTCGTGAATAGGTTATCAACGACGGTTTGTCCCACGATACATACTTTTGCGGAAGTTTTGATGTCGTGATCCGTGAACATCTCGCCTTCCCCCACGCTGAACTTCCGAATGTCAAGATAATCCTGGTTTACTCCGTAGATGGTTGTCGGGGCATTATTGGCTCCATATATAACTTGACCGCTTGAATTGACGGAAGGGGTACATTTGTCGATCAAATCCACGTCACGAACGATCGCCTCGTAATCCTCCAGCTTCAGCGTTTGCATACTGCTGGCACTTTGACGGACTCCCCCGAACTTCCCGTTCCCGGGATGGATCATGATCATGTTGGAACCCATCTCTGATATTTGGTCACGAATGCTACGTTTTGAGCCTTGCCCGATAGCCAGCATGGAAATCACGGACCCAACCCCGATAATGATTCCCAACATAGTCAGGAATCCCCGGAACTTGTTGTTAGCCAAGGCTCGTAAAGCTATTCGTATTAAATTTGCGTAGTTCATGTGTTAATTTTAGATTTATGATGTTAGATTTTAGATTGAACCACCTCCCACTTTCAGGTAATATTTCATTCTAAATTTTAAATTCTACATTTATTTAATCGTTTTCTTTCGGTAGTGCATCCAGTACTTCTTTAGCCGAGGCTACGTTTGGGTTAACCGTGTCTTCCGTAATATGACCGTCCCGTAGAACGATATTTCGACTGCTGAACTGGGCAATTTCGGGATTATGGGTTACGAATATAATGGTTCTTCCTTCCGCATGGAGACGTTGAAAGAGCGTGAGAATTTCAAATGAAGTACGGGAATCTAGGTTGCCCGTAGCCTCGTCGGCAAGTAGGATTACCGGATCGTTCACGATAGCCCGGGCGATGGCGACACGTTGTTGCTGTCCGCCGGACATCTGGTTGGAACGATGGTTGATCCGGTCGCTTAATCCCACGGCCTTCAAAGCCTCCAGCGCTTTTTCTCGGCGTTCCCGGGATGAAAAGGATGGATTATAAAGTAACGGTAATTCCACGTTTTCCACAGCTGTTGTTTTGGGTAACAGGTTATATGATTGGAACACGAATCCGATTTTACGATTTCTCAGTGAAGCCCTGTCATTTTTCCCCATATCCCTAACCGCGATACCATCGAGGTAATAGTCCCCTGAGGAGGGAGTGTCGAGGCATCCGAGGATATTGAGCAGGGTGGATTTCCCGGAACCACTCGTACCCATTATCGTCACGAACTCTCCGGCACGGATCGAGAATGATATACCGCGCAAAGCATGGACGGTTTCAGATCCGACCTTAAAATCCCTCCTCAGGTTTTCTATTTTTATAATATCATTTGCCATGATTTCAATCTTATACGATAATTATTTCTTCTTTTGTCCCGGACGTGGTGGCATGAACGGGTTGGATCCCTCGTTGCCTCCTTGAGGGGCCATTTTTTTGTTGCGTTGAACTCCTACAATTAGGCGAGAACCTTCCTTTATTCCCTCTTTTACTTCCGTGTATATTCCATCACTGACCCCCACTTTGATCACTTTGGGAACGATGCCTTCTGCCGTTTGCAACCAAACTACTTTTTCTCCTTTTCCTGTTTGTGGAGCTAGTGTGGTCTGCGGGTTTTCCGGGTCAGTTTCCGGGGTAAAACGGAAAGCTTTCAACGGGGCCAGCAGAATGTCGTTTTTCTCCATCGTGTAAACCGTGATATTTGCGGTCAGTCCCGGTTTCAGTTTTAACTCGGGATTCGGGGCATCAATAACTACCTCGTAAGTTACCACGTTAGATTCCGTGGTCGGGTTCAATCGTACTTGAGTCACGTCTCCCTCGAACGTGTCATCCGGGAAAGCGTCGACCGTGAACGTCACGCGTTGTCCTTCGAGTACCTGACCGATATCAGCCTCGTCCACGTCAGCGATCACTTGCATCTTGCGCAAATCGTTGGCGATAGTGAACATGGTCGGGGTTTCGAAACTGGCGGCAACTGTTTGTCCCTCTTCCACCTCTCTGGATAAAACTACCCCGTCGATTGGCGAGTAAATCGTGGCATAATCAAGATTTGATTGTGCTTTTACCAGTGTGGCTTGTGCTTTTTCGTAGGCTTGTTGCGCTTTCTCGTACTGGTATAGTGCTTCTTCGTATTCTGTTTCGCTGATTAAATTTTTTTCGTGTAACTGGTACAAGCGCTTGAAATTTTTATCTTGATACTCGAATTCACTTTTGCTTGATTTTAGATTTGCCATTTCAGATTTCAGTTCGGCTTCCAGTAGTTTTCTATCGAGTTCCGCAAGTAATTGTCCTTTTGTCACGACGGAATTGTAGTCCACGTAAATGTGTGAAATCGTTCCGGAAACCTGGGTACCCACGTCGACTTTGGTAATTGGTTCTATCGTTCCCGTGGCGGTCACTGTATTATTAATAGAGCCTTTTTTCAGTTCGACAGTCTCGTACGTCGTCACTTTCTTATCTCCCGAACGGAAGAAGAAAAAGGCTCCGACGATAACGGCGATGGCGATGATTATGGTAACAATCTTTTTCATGTTGTTCTATAATTAATATTTTACATTAGATTTCGATAGGTTGATTACGGTAGAAGTTGAGCAGTTTGAGTGAGAGAATCGCCTCGAACTTTGCTTGAATCTGTTCTTGTAAGGCAGAAAGATAATTGTTCTTTTCCGTGAGTAGTTCTACCGTGTTTTTCATACCGGCGTTGAATTGTTCTTGAACGAGGTTATAACTCATCGAGGCTGATTTCACGCTGTTCGTGGCGGCAACGTATCTACTTTGTGCGGAGAGGACGTTCTGGTGGAGTGTTTCTACCGTTTTCCATAATTCTTTGCGGGTGTTCAACTCTTCCAATCGGGCTGTTTCTGTTTGTAATTTTGCTTTTTCAACGGCTGATTTGATTTGGCGATTTTTAGAGATGGGGATACTAATATTGATCCCCACATTCTCGTTTAATCGATTATTTAGTTGTTTTGAAAAAGAGTGGTTTGATTCCGAATCATGATTCGTGGCCACGGATGCGCTGAGTGAGATGCTGGGCAAACGATCACCTGCCGCGATCTTTTCTTCCAGTTGGGCTGATTCCACGTTCAACTGACTATTCTTCATTTCCGGCATGGTTTCTAGGGCTATCTGGTAAACTTCCAAGAGGGAAGGAGCGGGGATGAGAACTTGCGTGTCCTCTAATTCCGGGAAATAGACGTCGAAACTATCTGTCGGTTCCAGTTCTAACAATTGTTTCAATTGCAATTTGTTCAAGGTGAGCGTGTTTTCAGCCATCGTCACGTTGTACAGATCGTTGCTGTACTGTGCCTCAATCTGAGCATAATCGCTGGCGGCAATTGAACCGGCTGCCAATAGTTCTTTGGAACGTGCCAGCTGGGCGGCAGAAGTTTCCAACGTTTGACGGTTGGTTTTTAGCGATTCGTTTGCGTAAAGTATTTGCAGGTAGGCCTCGGTGACAGCAATTTCGATGTCGTTCTCGGCCATGTTTACTTGATACTCCTGTGCCGAGTTCGTCATTTGTTGCTGACGGATTGAACGAGTTAATTTACCCCCGTTGTAGATTGTCAATCCCCCGTTTAGGGTGTAATTACCCGTGTAAGCACTCTGAGACTTGAATTTACCATCCGATTGTTCTGTTTTCTGGTGTCCCCAGTTTTGCGAACTGCTGAATGTTAATGATGGAAAAAGCTGTGCTTTTGCTTGTAATAAATCTATGTAAGCATTTTGTTGCGTTACTTTTGCCGATTGTACCTGGATGTTATTTTTCCGGGCATAATCAATACAATCCTTCAAATTCCAGGAAGAAGTGGGCTTTTCCTGAGAAAAGCCCACTAAGGACGGAATGATTATAAAAAGGATGGTTGCAATGTTTGTTTGTATATTCATCTTGTTTTCTTTTTTTGCTTTTTACAAAAATATAAGGTATTGAAAACGAATACAATTAATTTAGATATTGAGATTTTTTTTGTCGATGAATGAGTGTTTTTTGTCGACGAGGGAGTGTTATTTTATCAATTAGAAATAAAGTTCAAATTTATTTATTATTTTAGGACGTGAATTTTGAAAAAGTTGTGTTTTGTGTAAAATTCTAATTTAACAATTTATGAGAAAAATGACATTTATATTTGTCGTGGCTATTGTTTTGTGCGGGATGATTTGTTCTTGTACAAATGGAGTATCTGAAAAAGAGACGAAAAAAAGTTTAATGATCGAGGTCCCTGTGCCTGAACGTCCTGCTGGACAAAAGGATGTAGTAAATCTGGTAACACCGAAACTGGATACAGTGCGGGTTGGGTTTATCGGTTTGGGGATGCGGGGACCCGGTGCCGTGGAACGATTCTTACATATTCCTGGAACAAAGGTGGTTGCTCTGTGTGACATTCGCCCGGAACAAGTAGAGAAATGTCAAGGTATTTTGAAGAAAGCGGGAGTTCTGGAGGCTGTCGGTTATTCCGGGAGCGAGGATGCTTGGAAACAACTTTGTGAACGGGATGATATTAATTTAGTGTATATTGCTACCGATTGGTTACATCATGCTCCGATGGCTTTATATGCAATGGAACACGGGAAACACGTGGCGATTGAGGTGCCTGCTGCCATGAATATGGAGGAAATTTGGGCATTGATTAATATGGCAGAGAAGAAACAGTTACATTGCATGATGTTAGAGAATTGCGTGTATGATTTTTTTGAATTGACAACGTTGAATATGGCTCAACAAGGTGTGTTTGGTGAAGTTTTGCACGTGGAAGGGGCTTATATTCATAACTTGGAGGAATTCTGGCCTTATTACTGGAATAACTGGCGTATGGATTATAACCGGAAACATAGAGGGGATATTTATGCTACTCACGGAATGGGACCGGCTTGTCAGTTATTGGATATTCACCGGGGGGACAAGATGAATTACTTGGTATGTATGGATACGAAGGCCGTTTCGGCTCCCGAGTATTTGAAAAACAAGACTGGGGAAGAGGTGAAAGATTTCAAGAATGGGGATCACACGATCACGCTGATTCGCACGGAAAACGGGAAGACTATCCAGATTCAGCATGACGTGGTATCTCCTCGTCCGTATAGCCGGATGTACCAGTTGACGGGAACCAAAGGATTTGCTAATAAATATCCGGTTTCGGGATATGCTTTGAAATCGACACAAATTTCCTCGGATGTGGCTCCCGATCACGAGGATCTGAATTCTCACGGTTTTGTTCCGGAGGACGTGAAGAAGGCTTTGATGGAGAAATACAAGCACCCGATCCAGGTGGAACTGGAGGAGCAAGCCAAGAAAGTCGGCGGGCACGGGGGAATGGATTTTATCATGGACTATCGTCTGGTGTATTGCCTGCGGAACGGGCTGCCGTTGGATATGGACGTTTATGACCTGGCGGAATGGTGTTGCCTGGGAGAATTGACGGCACTCTCGTTGGAGAATAATAGCGCCCCGGTGGCGATCCCGGATTTCACTCGCGGGGGATGGAACAAGACGAAAGGGTATCGTCATGCCATGGTGAAGTAAAAGAGTGTTGTATCATTTGAAAAGAGAAAGGGCGTGTCAAAAGTACGTTTCTAGAAAGGAACGGACTTTTGACATGTCTTTTTGATTACCAATCGGTTTTTCTTCCCGTGCAAGGAAGGGGTGGGATGATCATTTTTCAAACAGGATTTTCGGGATACGTTCTTTTTTTTAAAGGATAAAATGAAGGGGAATCATTCGAGTGATTAAATTTTTCTTTATTTTTGGGGAAATAATATAAGTGGTTTGGATGTCTGATGTCTCGATGTAGTGATTATAGTATAGAACGATTGGTAAAAAAAGATCCGATGGCTTTTCGTGCTTTTCATCAGGCGCACGTGAGGTTGTTTTGTCAGTTTGGAATGCGCTTCATCGAGGATGACGAGGTGGTGAGGGATATCGTGCAGGAGGCGTTTATCGCCATGTGGGAACGGATAGCAACGTTCCGGGAAGAGGCGCACGTGAAGGCTTTTCTTTATGCCACGATCCGGAACCGGGCAATCAATTACCTGCGGGACAGGAAGGTGGAGATCAAGGGCCGGGAGAAATTATTCCTATTGCAGAACGAGGCCGAGTTTCATAATATCGCTATCGAGGAGGAGATGTATGATTTCCTCTGCCGGAGGATCGAGAGGTTGCCGGAGATGCAACGCGAGGTGTTGTGGATGCATGTCGACGGTTTGTCGAACGAGGAGATTGCAAAAAAATTGAATATTTCGGTGAATACCGTACTCACTCATAAACAACGGGCCAAGAGTGAGTTAAAGAATTATATCCGTTATTTCTCGTTATGTATTATTTTCTTTTTGAAAAAAAATAAAGGTTTCATGTAGTCGTTTTCTGGCAGAAGCGTGTGTATATGTAAAACTAAGCAATAAACACGTCTGTTATGAGCGAGAAAGATATATACGGTGAAATCGAGAAACATCGTCTTTTATTACAGAAGTATTTTGACGGGGTTTTGGATCCGGAAGAGCGCGGGCAATTGGCCTCGTGGTTGTGGAGTGACCGGAGAAACCGGGATTTGCTGGGGCGGTTACACGGGGGAAGATCGTTGCGGGAAAGGTTTGAAATATATCGGGATTTCGACACGAACCGGGAATTCGAGATGTTGACCCGGCGTTACAAGGGGATCAGGAGGAGAAGATGGGTTATTCGGTGGAGCGGGGTTGCGGCCGTGCTGGTCGTGACTATCTGTGCGGCTTTGTTCCTGAACCGGGGTAGCGGGGTAGACGAGGAGAAGCTTGTTGTCCGGGAGGGAAAGTTACAAGCCGTGTTGACTACCGCTGACGGTGATGTTATCCCGATCAAGGAAAGGATGATTAAACCGGGTGTGCTGGCTTTTCAGATTAAAGATTCATTGAAGGAGTTGATTTGCGAACAGGCGGATGCGAACGAGGATTCGGCGCGTTATCACCGTCTGGATGTTCCAAGGGGGGGCGAGTACACGTTGGTACTTGCGGATGGTTCTTCGGTTCGGTTGAACTCGGAGTCAAGTATTCGTTTCCCGAAGAGTTTTTCCGGTTCTACGCGGGAAGTTGAAGTTCACGGGGAGGTTTATTTTGAGGTGGTGAAAGATCGTGTTCGCCCGTTTATCGTGCATGCTAATGAATTGAAAATAGAAGTGTTGGGGACACGTTTCGGGGTTCGGGTTTACCGGGATGAAACCATGACTAGCACGACTTTAGCGGAAGGACGAGTGCGTGTCGTCGCCGGAAAGTCGGACATGGTTTTAGTTCCCGGAGAACAGGCTTATCTAGAAGCCGGGCAGTTGCGCAAGCGGACAGTGGACGTGGATAAAACACTGGCGTGGGTGAATGGGTTGTTCGTTTTCGAGCATGATAAATTGTCGTACGTCGCCAACCAGCTGACCCGTTGGTATGACGTGCAATTTCGTTTCGCTAACGAGAAGTTGAAGGATTACCAGTTCACCGGAACCGTGGGACGTGACGAGGGGATAGAAGGTATTTTGAATTTGATGGAGAAGATGAACGTGGTTGCTTTTGAAAAGAAAGACGGGTATTTTTTGATAAAAGAAAACGACAAAGTCAGAATGTATAATTAATTGGGGTATTAGCATCTGACTTTGCCATTTTAAATTAAACATGACAAAATTATGGAAAAAAATCGAAGATTTCGATCTTTGAAGGATCGTATTATGCGAAAAAAAATGTTTGTCTATACGTTGTTCGTCGGGTTACTTTTCACGTTGCCCGTGAATGCACAGGAAAAACAACATCGTGTTTCGCTGACTGCCAATCAACTTACAGTAGTGGATATTTTTAAATTACTGGAAGAACAGGTCCCTTACAAGTTTTTATTCCACGATGCGGATATTCTAAAGCTGGGGAAGAAGACTTTAACGTTTAAGAATGTCCTTTTGACCGTGGTCTTGGATTCCTGTTTGAAAGGAAGTGCTATCGGGTACGAGTTTGTCGGGACGTCTATCGTGTTCAAGCGGTTGGCGAAACCAACGAGTGCTAATGCCCTGACGATTATCGGGAGCGTGGAGGACGAGTTCAGGAATCCTTTGCCCGGCGTGACGGTTATTGTCGAGGGAACGACGATTGGCGTGACGACGGACGTGAACGGGAGTTTCGGGCTAGCTATTCCCAGGCAGAAAGAGGTTGCGCTCGTTTTTTCTTTCGTGGGGATGAAGAAGCAGGTGGTTAAACTGGACGTGGATGCCTGGGAAGCAAAACAGGAAAGGGTGAAGGTCGTGTTGGTGGAGGAAAATGTCCACATGGATGACGTGGTGGTCACGGGATATGCCAACTTGTCGAGGCAATCTTTCACGGGTAATGCCAAGACCGTGACAGCAGAAGAATTGAAGAAAGTTTCGCAGACAAACGTGCTGAAATCTTTGCAGGTTCTTGACCCGTCTTTTCGTTTGACGGTGAATAACGAGATGGGATCGAACCCGAACGCATTGCCGAATATCAGTATCCGGGGAGCCTCGGGGATCGGGGTCACGGAGTTTGACACGGAAGATCTTTCGGAGTCTTCTTTAAGGAATAACCCGAATTTGCCGACGTTTATCATGGACGGGTTCGAGGTGGACGTGGAGAAATTGTATGATTTGGATATTAACCGGATTGAGTCGATCACGATATTGAAAGATGCGGCGGCCACGGCCATGTACGGTTCCCGTGCGGCGAATGGTGTGATCGTGATTACAACGGTGGCCCCGAAGCCGGGAGAAGTGATGGTGACTTATAGTTATAACCTGAACGTGCAGTTACCGGATTTACGCGATTATAACCTGATGAATGCGCAGGAGAAGTTGGAGGCGGAGAAGGAAGCGGGACTTTTTGACGAGAGTGTGTGGGGTATTCGCTATTATAACGAGAAACTTCGTTTGCTGGAACAGGGGGTGGAGACGGATTGGTTGTATAAACCTTTGCGCAACGTGGCGAATAGCAAGCATTTCCTACGTCTGGAAGGTGGGGCGAAAGGTTTGCGCTACGCGATAGATGTGAATTATCACGGGAATAACGGGGTTATGAAGGATTCCGAGCGTAAGGTTTACGGCGTGGGTTTCGAGTTGCAGTATCACGCGGGAAAACTGACTTTTCGGAATGCGGCCGGGTACACGGGAGTGGATGAGGAGGAATCGCCTTACGGGAGTTTTTCGGATTACACGACAATGAATCCTTATTTACCTTACCGGGATGACGACGGGACGATGTTAGAGATGATCCCCGTGCCGGGTAGCGATGACGTGCCTAACCCGTTGTATGACGCAACTTTGGGGAGCTATGATAAGAAGAAGACAGAGGATTTCTATAATAATTTCAGTATCCAGTATTTTCTTAGCGAACGGTTGAATTTTAAGGCCACGCTGGCGGTGACCCGCAAGGTCGGGAATACTTTCAAGTATACTTCACCGCAGGCCGGGAAATATGCCACGACAACTTACAAGGGGGAACTGACACTGGGAAATAATTCCGAGACTTCTTTTGACGGGAGTTTGTTCGGTTATTATAATGACATGATTAATAATCACAATATTAATCTCGCTTTCGGTATTAATATCCGGGAACGGAAGAGTGATGACGAGACTTATTATTTACGGGATCTTCCGGCGGGAGGTTTTTCAAGTCCGCAGTTTGCCAGGGAGATGGCCAGTTCTCCAAGTGCGTTTGGGCAGACGAACCGGCTTTTCGGTGCCATGGTTTCATTGAATTACACGTATAATAATATTTACCTGATGGATTTGACCGGACGTTTGGATGGAAATTCGTCGTTCGGAAGTGATTCGAGATTTGCACCTTTCTGGTCGGCCGGGTTGGGACTCAATATTCATAATTACTCTTTCGCTAAAGGGTTGGAATGGCTTTCCGAGTTGAAGATCAGGGGATCATACGGGATTACCGGGAAGGCTGATTTCCCGGCGAAAACAGCTCGTACGGTCTACACGATGAATAGCGATTACGTGTATGCCACGGGTGTGGGTGGAAATATTGCTGCCATGGGAAACAAGAAGCTGAAATGGGAGCGGACGAATATCACGGATTTGGGGATCACGATCGGGTTGTTCGGTGACCGGGTGAAGGTGGACGGAACTTATTATTCCCGTCGCACGTTGGATTTGATCGCGGATATGTATATCCCTTCTTCCTCCGGTTTCCTTTCTTATAAGGATAACGTGGGAGAGATTTTGAACCGGGGATTTGAGCTTAACCTTCGTCTGAAAGTGCTTGGAAAGAAGGATATGTCGCTGTACGTGAATGGTAATCTGGCAAGAAATAAGAACCGGATCGAGAAGATTTCGGATGCATTGAAGTCGTACAACAAGCGCGTGGAGGATAATTATTCTAACAATAATGATAATAAACCGATGTTGAAGTTCGTGGAAGGGGCTTCGACGACCTCCATTTATGCCATGCGTTCTTTGGGGATAGACCCCCAAACGGGTAAGGAGATGTTTGTAGCCAAGGACGGGACCGTGGGGAATAAGTGGATCGCCTCGGAGAACGTAGCGGTGGGAGATAAGGAACCCAAGATAAACGGAACGCTTTCGACTAATTTTTACTACAAGGGGATAACGCTTGACCTTTATTTTACTTATACCTACGGGGGACAACAGTATAACCAGACGCTCCAGTCCAAGGTCGAGAACGCGAATATCGAGAAGAACGTGGATAAACGGGTGTTTACCGATCGTTGGAAGAATGAAGGGGATGTTTGTCAGTTCAAGAGTCTACAGGATTATCGGGAGCTGACAAATCCGACAACCCGTTTCGTGCAGGATGACAATACATTGACGTTCCAGTCTTTATCATTGGGATACGAGTTGCCGAGTCGGATTGTTCGGAAGATGTACTTGAACCGGGTGCGATTGTCGTTTAATATGAATGATATTTTTAGGCTTTCGACGATCAAGCAGGAGAGAGGATTGTCATACCCGTTCTCCAGGGGTTATAGTTTTTCGGTGAATATTGGTATTTAAACACAAAAATAGATGTTTATGAAGAAATATATCATTTTTGGCCTGTTGAGTATAGGTTTGTATTCATGTAACTCATGGCTGGATGTGAAGTCCGATCAGGAGGTATACGAGGAGTCTATGTTTGAGAAGAGCCGGGGGTATTACACGGCGTTGAACGGTTTGTATATCCTGATGTCGGAGGGAACGCTGTACGGGGCGAATTTGAGCTACGGGGCGATGGAGGCTTGGAGCAGGAGTTATGACCTGGATAATAGTAGCAGTTTGACGACGTTCACGGATCTGATGAATCTTAAATATCAGAATTCCGGTCCGGTAGATTTGGGGAAGTCTATTTGGTTACGTTGTTACAAGATTATTGCCGAGGCGAATAATTTGATTCAGAATTTGGAAGCGGATAAAGATGTTGTATTCAAATATGGTGACGTGACCCGGAATATGGTTTTGGGAGAGGCTTACGCGATAAGGAGTCTGATGCATTTCGAAATCGTGCGTATATTCACGAAAGCCCCGATTATTGATCAAGGTGGAGTGACGGCAACCGTTCCTTACGTGACGGAATTTCCATCACACGTGAATCCGCCCGTGCCGACCAAAGAGATTCTGGAGCGGGTGATTAAGGAGTTGGAAAAGGCGAGAGAGATGTTGAAGCCTTTCGATCTGGATGAAGAGTATCCCGGTTCGATTTCGTATCAGGATCGGAACGTGGATCGACGTTTAAAATTGGAAGTGGCGGGAGAGATAACCGTGAGTCACGCGAGTGAAGAGTTTTTCCGTTACCGGGCAGATCGGTTGGGATACTACCCGATCACGCAGTTGTTGGCCAGGGTGTGCCTGTACGCTGGTGATAAGGACAAGGCTTACGAGTATGCCAACGAGATCGTGGAGATGGTTAACACGCAGGCTATTTATGATTTCACGGCTCCCGGTTTTATCGGTAACCCGGAGATCGCGGCTTCGACAGTGCATCCGCGACTTCACGAGGAGGTTATTTTTGGTGTTTATAATTCCAAGTTGTCTGATCTGACGGAGAATTATTTCGGGAAGAACGTGACGACAAACAGGTTGCGGATCAAGGACCCGAATGATCTTTTTGATAACTCGGAGGATGTCCGGCTGAAAGCGATCGTGGATCGTATGCCGACCAAGTTTTCATTGACCGGTAGTAACGAGGCTGACATGAAACGGGCAAGCACGACGGTGCCGGTGATGCGTATCCCGGAGGCGTATTATATCGCGGCCGAGAGTATTTTTGATAAAGATAGAGCGAGAGCCCTGGAAATATTCCACAAAGCATTGGAAAAGCGTCTTAATCAAATCTATAACCTGCCTGATAACGTGGATAAAGATCGTTTCATGGATGCTCTCGTGGAGGAGTATCGTCGGGAATTCCTGTGTGAAGGACAATTGATCTTCTTGTACAAGCGGCTTAATATCCCGATGCGGGTTTCGGGCGGGGAGTTTGCTCATGATGGTAAGTTGGTGATACCTGTTCCGGACACGGAAGCGGGAATGTAGTAATGATGTTGAATCTGTTAAATAGAACGATATATGCGTACGTGTTTATTTATTCTTTTGAACGTGTTGTTCTTTATCGGTTGCGAGAAAGAGAAAGCGGAGCTTTTTACCGATACGAGATATATAAAATTCCGTTTTTATAACGATTTGGGTGATGATTATTACAAGGTAACGTATTCTTTCGCTTACGAGCCGGATGAGGTGCGGGAGACAGAATTGCGTGTCCCGGTTGAATTCCGGGGATATTCTCTGACGGAGGGATTGGCTTATTCCGTGGCTGTCGACACGGGAACCACGTTACCGAAAGATTGTTTCCGGTTGGAAGAAAGGCAGGTATTCCCGGCTCATTCGGGTTCGATAGATTCTTTGAAGGTAACCTTGTTAAGAGGTGAAATTCTGCAAGAGACGAGTAAGACGTTGAGACTCTTGCTGGTTCCGAATGAAAATTTCGAGACTTACATGCAGGATTCCCTGTTCGTGGAGATCACGGTGGATGATATTTTTACGAAGCCAGCGTGGTGGGATTATGCGATCGAAGAGGCTTATTTGGGAAAATATTCTGCGCTTAAATATCAAGAGTTTATTGCTGAAACGGGAATTTCGGATTTCGGTATATTGGATGCTTCGGAGAAACGACATTATGCACAGGTGTTTAAACGGGCCTTGGAGAAAAATCCCCGGCTTGACGAGGACGGAAAGCCGATGTCCGTGACCATTACGGGATGACGGGTGATAGAATTGGAATAATGAATTTAAAATCACGAGTTATGAAGATAAGAATAATAATGATATGTTTCCTCGGATTGATAGGATTGAATGCCTGTCTGGAGGATCACACGAATTTGGATTATAAAGAGGTGATATTGCCTGATACAGTGAGGGTGACGGATAAGGTAAACAACAAGACGGTTGTGTTGTCACACTCGGGGATGTTTCAGGGATCGTTTTCTTTGCTGGCAGGCGTGGAAGTACAATTGGAGGCGGAGGTGGTTTATTCAGGACCGGATCAGTTAGGGTATGAGTGGGTGTTTGATGGCGACGTGCTAGGTTCCGAGAAGGAGTTAAAGTACACGTTCACGAAAGAAGGACGTTTAGTATTGCTTGTTTACCGGGGTGATAAATCGAAAGTGACTGATTACCATATGATGATCAGTTTGTTGCAACCTTTTGGCAGCGGAGTTTACGTGCTGGCGAAACGGGGAGGAAAGGATGTTGTTGATTTCATGCGATATTACTCGCAAAAGGAGACGGTTACTTTTCTGGGACAGTCAATGGAGATGACGATCCCTTATTACGAGGAACAGTCGAATGTTTTTTCCATGTATAATGACGGGGAGGAACTTCCGGGGAGTGAGCCGGTGCGACTTGTTTGGGGACAAGGTAAGGATAAGACTCAGGTGATGCAGGTGTTGGATCGAGATTGGAGAAATTCCGTTGCTTTCTATGGCAAGACAATCGAGAAGGTAGTCGGGATGAAAGATGAGTTCGTGGGTGATCCCGAAAGTCTTCTCGTGAAAGGTATGGTAAACGTGGGAATGTCTACCTTGGTGTACGGGGAGCGGGGGGATGCTTATCTGCGGGTGAATTATGATAACGGAACACCCAACACGGGACGATTTACTTCTGAACGGTTGAGGTTTGACGATCCGAATGATGTGCCGGATCAGGGGTGGATGGATGTAGAGGCTGATTTGATCGTAGCGGATAAACAAGTATCTAATAACTGGGCGGTTATTTACGAGAAGAGTAAGGAACGGTTCTTGTTCTTCTCGGTCAGTAGTGTTTTTATGCCGGATCTGTCGGGAGGTATAGATTATTCTGTTGTTGTTCCATTCCCGGAGATTAAGTTGAAAGAAAATGAAGTCGCTTTACGTCATTTTGACAAGGAAGTGGTGGCGGTTTTACCTCCCTTGGGTTATCCCCAGCGGCTACACGTGATTTATAAGGAGGGAACCGATTACCGGATGCAGGCCCACACGCTTTCACCGAGTATATACAGTCTTCCTCACTCGGTGAGATACACGATTGACGGGAACGTGAAGTTGCCCGGGGATGTGGCTGCTTTGCTGAATAGACCAGGTACGATCATCCAGAAGAACCAGAATAGTTCCCGGCAGGATATTTTTTATATCATTTCCGATAACACGATTTACGAGGTGGATGCCAACGGGACAAATATGTCGACGCTTTACGCTTTTGAACAAGGGCGTAAGATCACGGGATTTTTCCGGTTGACCCCCTGGGCCGCACCGACGGCGACCCCGGCGACCCAGTATTTCAGCGGGTGGCTGTTTGCCGTAGCCTTTGATGATGGGGAGTTCAAAATCGGACGACTTTACAAGGACCCGCAGATACCGGGAGTTATGCAATGTACTTATTTATTGGAAAAGAAATATGATGGAGGTGTCGCTGATATTAGGTTCATTTATAGTAACGTGATTATGTAGGTGGAAAAGTTTGTTGTATGTAATAATACGTAATGTATGGAAAAACCAATTTTGCAGGTAATCAATCTGTCGCACCGTTATAGCGTGCAGTGGGCGATTCAAGGGATTAATTTCGAGATATCGAAACACGGTATCTATGGTTTACTTGGCTCTAATGGAGCCGGTAAATCAACCACGATGAATATTATTTGTGGTGTGCTTAAACAAACTCAGGGTGACGTGCTGATTAAGGGGATTGATGTGCGCGAGAATCCGGTATCGGCGAAACGCTGTATCGGTTTCTTGCCACAAAAGCCCCCGCTTCACATGGATCTTTCGGTGCAGGAGTATCTAATGCACGCTACACGCATGAGGCACGTGCCCCCGGCCGAGAGGAAGAAGGCCGTGCAGGAGGTTATGGAACGTTGCGGGATAGCCCATTTCGAGAAACGTTTGATCCGTAACCTTTCCGGGGGGTATCAGCAACGGGTTGGCATCGCACAGGCCATTGTTCACCGACCGGAGTTTGTCGTGCTGGATGAGCCGACGAACGGTCTTGATCCCAACCAGATATTGGAGGTCAGGCATTTGATTCAGGAGATTTCTAAAGATTGTACCGTTATCCTTTCGACCCATATTCTTTCGGAAGTTCAGGCTGTCTGCGACTACGTGTATATGGTGGAACAGGGAACAATGGTATTTTCGGGTACATTGGAACAGTTTGATAATTATATTATTCCGGATTCGTTCGTGGTGTCACTGGCTTCTCCGCCGGTGACGGACGATTTGAGAGCGATTCAAGGCGTGAATGACGTGGAAGAACTGGGCGGGATGAATTACCGTGTTCATTTTGCCGGTAATGACGGGAATCCCGTGATGGAACACGTGGTGAATATCAGCCGTCAGAGGGGATGGGGAATGAAAGAGATTCGCTTGGAGAAGAGTTCTCTGGACGCCATTTTCGCTGAATTGTCTAAAAAGTGATGACTAAACATTAAAATTGAAAACAATGAATATGAAACGGAATAAATGGAGAATGATATTTGATATCGCGAGGACAGAATTACAGACACTCTTTTTTTCTCCGATTGCCTGGTTGACGCTGATTATTTTTGTCGTTCAGGCAAGTATGACTTTTTCGGGTGTATTCGGGACTTACGTGGAACGCTTTAACTTGGGATATCATCCGGTGAATCTGACACAAGGGATTTTTTCGAGTTACCGGGGATTGTATAATGCTGTATTGCCTTATTTGTTTTATTATTTCCCGCTTCTCACGATGAGCTTGATGAGCCGGGAGTTAAGTAGCGGTTCCATTAAATTGCTCTATTCTTCCCCGGTGAATAATATACAGATTATTTTCGGAAAATTCCTGTCCATGATGATATACGCCCTTGCGTTTGTCGGGATATTGCTTGTCTTTATCATTTTCGGGGCTTGTACTATAGAGAATTTTGACCTCGGGTTAGCGCTTTCGGGTGTGTTGGGAATTTACTTGCTCGTTTGTTCCTATGCGGCGATCGGGTTGTTTATGTCTAGTCTGACATCATACCAGATTATCGCGGCTTTGGGAACTTTGAGTATTCTCTTCGTGCTGAATATGGTGGGCGGTTTATGGCAGGACGTGGAATGGGTACGTGATATCACATGGTGGTTATCGATAAGCGGAAGGGCCAACGAGTTTATCAGCGGGCTGATTTGTAGTGAAGACGTGCTTTATTTTGTCTTCGTGACCGGGCTTTTTCTGGCCTTATCTATATTGCGGCTGAACGCTATCCGGCAAAAGAAGTCCTGGCGGAAAGCCTGGAGCGGGTACGTGATGGCTTTTCTTGTCACTTTTGCCTTGGGATACATTACTTCGAGACCGAAATTGATGTTTTTTTATGATGCGACCCGTTTGAAGGTAAACACGCTTACCCCGAATAGCCAGAAGATTGTCGAACAGATGAAAGGCGGGTTGACGATAACGACTTACGTGAATATACTGGATGATTTGTTCTACTTGGGACAGCCTTCGAGCGTGAATGCCGATTTCCAGAACTTCAAGAAGTACTGGAGGTTCAAGCCGGAGATCAAGATGAAGTATGTCTATTATTATGACCGGGGATATAGTCCTTCGATCGAGCGGTTGTTTCCTAATCTTACGGATCGGGAAAGAATGTTGGAGTTGGCTCCTCGATATAATATGGATTCAACCGATTTCAAGACCCCCGAAGAGATGAAGCAGATTATTGATCTTTCGGGCGAATACAATCGTTTCGTGCGTGTGCTGGAACGGGAAAGCGGGGAGAAGACTTTCTTGCGTGTCTTTAATGATCCTTTGCTTATGCCTTTTGAATCAGAAATTTCCGTTGCTTTTAAACGTTTGGTGATGGATATGCCTTGGGTCGGTTTCGTGATGGGGCATGGGGAGCGCGATATGGATCAGATCGGGGATCGGGGATATAATTTGTTTGCTAAAAATAAATTGTTTCGTCATTCGTTGCCTAATCAGGGATTTGACGTGACAGGGGTTACTCTGGATAAGGATATTCCGGATAATATAAATATTATGGTTATCGCGGATATGCATACTCCTTTGTCTGAAACGGAAATGCAGCATTTGAAGAATTACATTGCCCGGGGTGGTAACCTCTTTATCGCGGGGGAACCTACCCGACAAGATGCCATGAATCCGATCGTGGAGCAGTTTGGCGTGACGTTCATGCCCGGACGTTTGGTGAAGAAGTCGGAGCATTACGATCCAGACATGATCTTTTCTTTACCCAGACCTGCACCTTGGAAACTTTCTTATCCTTTCGGTTATCTATTCCGGCGGTTTATCCCGATGCCCTCTTGTGTGGGATTGGATTATTCTTTGGCCCCGGAAAAGGGATTCGAGGTTACCACGTTGTTTACCAGTGACACGTTGAATACTTGGAACGAGGTGGAAACAACTAATTTTATCGACGATTCGGTGGTGTTGAACCCGGAGGCCGGGGAGAAAGAGGATATATATGCCACGGGAATTGCGTTGTCAAGAGAGATGAACGGGAAAGAACAACGGATTATCATATTAGGAGATGCCGATTGTATCAGTAATGCGGAACATAGTATTAAACGGAAAGGTATTCCGGCTTATAACTATGCCGTGATCACAGGTTCATTCTTCTGGTTGTCGGACGGGGAAGCTCCTTTTGATGTCCGTCGTCCTAAAGCCGTGGATAATAAGGTCAGTGTTAGTATGAAAGGTATGGGATTTGTCAAGATTGCGTTCCTTTGGGTATTCCCGATTTTGCTCTTGGGGATAGGAATTTTGATCTGGATAAGAAGAAAAGGAAGATAGGCATAAATTAATGAATGAAAATATGGATACTCCAATTATACATATAGAGAAATTGTCCCACCGGTATAGCGTGCAGTGGGCTGTTCGGGATATTAATCTGGAAATTATGCAGCATGGTATTTACGGACTTCTTGGGTCCAACGGGGCGGGAAAGTCGACGATTATGAATATCATGTGTGGTGTGTTGAAGCAGACGGAAGGTGATATATTCATCAAGGGGATAAACACTAAGACCGATCCCGTGGAAGCGAAATGTCATATCGGTTTTTTGCCCCAACAACCGCCGTTACATCTGGATCTTACGGTTGAAGAATACTTGGATTATTCTGCTCGGTTGCGGTATATTCCGCATAAAGAGATACCGATGGCTATTTCCGAGGTGACCGAGAGGTGCGGTATTTCGCATTTCAGGAAAAGGTTAATTCGTAATCTTTCTGGCGGGTATCAGCAACGGGTGGGGATAGCTCAGGCTATTATCCACAATCCGGATTTCGTGGTGCTTGATGAGCCGACCAATGGATTGGACCCGAACCAGATCGTGGAAATACGTGGTCTGATCAAGGAGATTGCGCAAGAGAGAACGGTGATCCTTTCCACGCATATATTACCGGAGGTGCAAGCCACTTGCGAGTATATCTATATGGTGGAAAAAGGAAAGATGGTGTTTTCGGGTACGGTTGACGAGTTTGATAATTACATTTTACCGACCATGATTCGGGTTAGCCTTTTAGCTCGCCCGTCCGTGGAGGAGTTGAGAACGATTCCCGGTTTGGTGTCCGCAGAACATTTGGGTGAAACGGATTATCGTCTGCAATTTGCCGATGCCCGGAATATGGTGGATGAAATTATAGAAACCTGCGGTGTCAATAATTGGCGATTGAGTCAAGTCTATTTAGAGAAAAACTCTTTGGATGTTGTGTTTGCCGAACTTTCTAAAAAGTGAAATTTAAAATTGCGTCAATTATGAAAACAGCATTTAATATAGCTCGGGTCGAATTGCAAGTTTTATTTTATTCCCCGATAGCTTGGTTTATTCTTATCATGTTCACCTTCCAGGTGGGAATGTTTTTTTGTTCTACTTTCGGGGGATTGGTTTCCAGTCAAGCGATTGGTAATTCTCTGCCGGGAGGACTTTCTTATCATGTTTTTTCTTCTAAGGCCGGGATTTTCGGGATTATGCTGGGATACCTTTACCTGTATATTCCCTTGATCACGATGGGATTGATGAGCCGGGAGCTGGGAAGCGGGTCGATCAAATTACTCTACTCGTCTCCCGTTAGTAATACACAGATTATTCTGGGTAAGTTCCTGTCTATGATGATCTATGGGTTAGTCTTGATTGGTATTCTTTTTTGTTACGTGTTATTTGCCGCTTTTACGGTCAAGTCTTTTGACTTCCCTTTGATTTTAACAGGATTGTTGGGTATATATCTTTTGATTTGTGCTTATGCTGCTGTAGGATTATTCATGTCCAGCCTGACTTCTTATCAAGTCGTGGCGGCTATGTTGACTTTGGCCATGCTTGCTATTCTGAATTATATCAAGGGATGGTGGCAAGGAATTGATTTTGTGCGGGATATCACGTGGTGGCTGGCTCTTTCAGGACGGTCGGGAACTTTTCTTAACGGGTTGATATGCAGCGAAGATGTTATCTACTTTCTGGTCGTGATTTCTCTCTTTTTGATGTTTGCCATTATCAAATTGAAGGCGGTACGTCAAAAAAGTTCTTGGACGGTGACTTGGGGAAAATATGTCGGGGTATTTGTGATTGCCGTGGTGGTGGGATATATTTCGTCACGTCCTAAAATGAGGTTTTATTTTGATGTCACGGAGACGAAGATGAACACGTTGACTGAAAACAGTCAGGAGATTGTTTCCAAGATGAAAGGAGGACTCACGATAACCACCTATGTCAATTTGTTGGATCAGCATTTCCGGGCAGGGCTTCCCGAGGAGAGGAACCGGGATTTATCTCGTTTTAAACGGTATACCCGCTTTAAACCGGAAATTGAATTGAAATACGTTTATTATTATGATCGAGCCAATAATAAGAGTCTGGATGATCGGTATCCCACGTTGTCAGATCGGGAACGAATGGTGAAGATTGCGAACAATTATGACCTTGATTCAAATATGTTTATGTCCCCGGAGGAGATTCGTAAGTTGATAGACCTTTCCGGTGAGAATAATCGTTTTGTCCGGCTGGTTGAACGGGAGAGCGGGGAGAAAACGTTTTTGCGGATATTCGATGATGAAATGGTATTTCCTACCGAGGCGGAAATTACGGCTGCTTTCAAGCGGTTGGTGATGGATTTACCTACGGTCGGCTTCCTGCAAGGACATGGAGAGAGGGACTGTGCGAAAGAAGGTGACCGGGATTATAATCTTTTCGCTTGGGCAAAGACGTATCGGTATGCGTTGATTAATAGAGGATTTGATATAGTGGAAGTGTCGTTGAGCGAGGAACTTCCGGAAAAGCTGGATATACTCGTGATTGCGGATATGAAAACCCCTTTATCCGGGGAGGAAATGGCTCGTTTGAATGCTTACGTGGAACGAGGGGGAAACTTGTTGATCGTGGGAGAACCGAGAAGACAGGAAGTGATGAATCCGATTATCGAACAATTTGGGGTTCAGCTTATGCCGGGACAACTGGTGCGTCCGACGGAACATTTTACCCCGGATCTCGTGCTTGCAAGAGCTACGGGAGGAGCATGTGAAATGTCGTATCTTTTTAATAGTTTGAGTTATGCGAATGGCGTTATTGCTATGCCGGGATGTTCTGCTTTGGAATATGTTGATAATAAAGGCTACAAAGTGACTCCTTTATTCGAGAGCGACACGATAAACGGGTGGAATGAATTGCAGACGGTTAATTTTATCGACGATACGGTACGGCTTGATCCGGAACTCGGGGAGGTTGAACGTTCTTACGTTACGGCGTTGGCTTTATCTCGTCAAGTGGAGGGAAAGGAACAGAAGATTGTGGTATTGGGGGATGCCGATTGCTTGAGTAATATTGAGTTGAGTCGGGGAAGGGCTAACGTGAAGGCTGCGAATTATATCTTGATTTCGGGAATCTTCTATTGGCTTTCCGATGAGGAGGTACCGATTGATGTCCGTCGTCCGGAAATGCCTGATGATGCGGTGTTTATCGGAGAGATGGCCATGGGGGTCTTTAAGGTTATTTTTAGATGGATATTGCCGATAGGATTATTGTTCTTAACAATATTTATGTGGGTGAGAAGAAGGGGAAGATAATATAAGCAAGGGGATGTAATAAGTTTTTTTAATTATTACATCCCCTGCTTTTTTTCACGGCTACTCTTTTTATGATGTAAAGATAGAATAGTAATTCAGCTTCCCCTCTGTTTATGAGGCCGTTGAAAAAGTTCTATGATCTAGAACTACCACCCCTGTCCCCTCCTTACGCAGGCGGGGAAACCGCTTGGTTATCAACTCTTCCCCTGTGTAAGGGGCGCTGAACGGGGATACCCTATTTTTTGTATTTTGGTTTGAGTTATTTTTGAGCAAGTTGATCGAGTGTATCCCAAAAGTCGGGGAATGATTTGTTTACTGATAATTCGTCTTCCAGTTGAAGGGGGCCTTTTGCACGTAGTGCCACGGTCGCGAGGGCCATGGCGATGCGATGATCTTGGTGGGAGTGGAGAGTCGCATTGCCCGATAGGGTTCCTCCGGTCACGATCATCAGGTCTTCTCGCGTGGTAATTTGTATCCCTAGTTTCTGGAATTCTTCTTGCAGGACGGTTGCCCGGTCGCTTTCTTTGTGGAGGAGGCGGTGTATTCCTTTGATGGTACTTGTGCCTTCTGCACGGGCGGCGAGAGTCGTGAGGGCGGGGAATAGATCGGGGCATTCGGTAGCGTCGAAATTGAAATTTCTGATTGGACTTTTGTGCACGGAAATGGAGTGGTAGGGGGGGGCCGGTTGAATCGAGACGGGGATTCCTGCCATTTCGAGGGCTTTTAGAATGGCGACATCCGCTTGTTGGGTGTGAATGTCGAGTCCTTTTATCGTGATTTCTCCGGCAATGGCCCCGGCGACCAACAGGCAGGAGGCCCCGCTCCAGTCGCCCTCTATCGTGTAAGTACAAGGTTGGTAAGCCTGTCGGCCCCGGATCGTGAACAGGGTATCGTCTTCTCGTGATATTTCGATGCCGAAGGATGATAATAGGTCGATGGTCAGGTCGATGTAAGGCTTGCTTTTTAAATGATTTACCCGAATGCTACTGTCTTCCAGGGTTAAAGGAAGTGCCATTAACAGGCCAGTCAGGAATTGAGAACTGAGACTACCGTCCAGTTGGATTTCTTTTCCGCCTTTTAGTGGTCCTTTTAGGGTGAGTGGTAGATGACCGTGGGGAGATTGAATGGTCACGCCGAGTTGGGATAAGGGGGGTAGGACTGTATCCACGGGGCGGGCGAGGAGGGTTCCGTGTCCCGTGATTCGTTTGTCTTTGCCGTCGAGGGAGGCGATCGGGATCATCACGCGGGCAAGTAAGCCCGATTCCCCGCAGGAAATTTCATCGGGAAGGGTGAGATTACCGGCCCCGGGGGAATTAATTTCGTAGTCATTCCCTACATGTGTAATGTGGCATCCCGCCTGTTGTGCGATGTTTAACGCAGCTAGCGTGTCATCGCACGGGGTTAGGTGTTTTATGCTTGTTTTCCCTCTGGCTAACAGGGCGGCGATGATCGCTCTTTGGGCTATGCTCTTGGAGGCGGGAGCTTCGATAACGCCTTTTATTTCAGAGTTCGTGATTAATTTTTTCATATATCAGGTTGCATATTTTAGTGGGAGATAATGTTTCATAGGCGATAGACAGGCTGGCTGTTTCCGCATAGTATTGGACTCTCTTTTCGAAGATCGTCTTGGCCGTTTCTTCCGGGTGATGGCTTTGAGCGAGGAGGGGACGACTGGATATATCGAGGCGTTTCACGCAGTCCGCGGGGTTGGCTTGCAGCCACACGACGATGCTTTTCTCTTTTAGTAATTTACGGTTTGACTCGTCGAGAATGATACCGCCGCCACAAGCGATAACGGAAGGCGTGTCCGATGCAAGCAACTTTTCAAGTACGGCCTTTTCCCGAACACGAAACGCGGGTTCTCCGATTTCAGGAAATATCTCCCGGATACTTTTACCGTGTTGCTTTTCTAACACGCTATCCGTATCTCGGAATGCTTGTCGTAGACGGGTGGCCAAGAGGGTGCCTACGGTTGTCTTACCCGATCCCATGAAACCGATGAGGGTGATATGTTTGGGGAAATCCAGTTTTATCTTTTGAATCTCGCAGGTCCCGATGCGGAGAGGAACAATCCAATACAGGAATGATCCTTCCCGTTTTTTATCTTTCCGGATGGTTTCCCGTAGTGTGGCTTCGGGTATGTCAGTCCGGGTGGGGGAGGGCGAATCTTTCCAGCAAGCGTTTGATGCGGGATAAGTCTTCTTGTGGTAAAAGTCCTTGTTGACAGGAGTGGCGGGAGATCATGCATAAACCGATATTTACCGCTTCCCCGTGCGATAGGTGTGAATTTTTCTCCATCGCATGGGCAAACGTGTGACCCAAGTTTAACAGACGGCGTGTTCCTGTTTCCTTTTCATCTTGGTTTACGATAGCGGCTTTTATTTTTATCACGTTATAAATGATGGTTTCCAATATCTGCGGTTCCTGAATCCTAGCCATTTCTGCGTGTAGTTCCAGGTAGGCGAATAACCGGGGATCGGCTAGAACGGCAACTTTCACGATCTCCGAGAATCCGGCCAGGAATATTTGTCGAGGGAGCGTGGAGAGCATGTTTATCGCGCAAAAAACGAATTCGGGTTGGCGGATGACTCCCAGAATGTTTTTATACCCGTTGTAGTTTACCCCGTTCTTGCCGCCGATTCCGGCATCGACTTGAGCCAGTAGCGTGGTCGGGACCAGGCCGAATGAACATCCCTGCATGTAAATAGAGGCGATGAAGCCCGTGATGTCGCACACGATACCGCCGCCTATTCCGAGTAAGAATGTATCCCGGTCGGCTTCCAGTTCAAGCAAGCGGGAGGTGAGTTCGTGAATGGTCTGTAAGGTCTTGTTCTCTTCTCCCCCGGTGATGCTGATGACGGGATATTTGCCCGGGGTCGGGTAATGGCGGATAATTTGTTCTTCTGTGATAATGATTACTTTTTTTCCTTCGGGAAGATATGATTCCAGTTCTTGTAACGTGTTGTCTACAATGATCCGGGAGCCTTGTACGATAATTTCATTCATATTGCTGTATTTATTTTAATTTCCCATGATGCGAGTCTGTTTGTCGATAGAAGCTTGGTGTATTATTTGGTAAACCTGTTGCAAGAAGTCGTGTTCCAGACCGTTTGCCTGTCCTTGTTGGAATATTTTTTCCAGTAAATCATTCCAACGGCCGGTTTGCAGGATCGTGAGATGATTCCGTTTCTTGTAATCACCGATTTTCTCGCATATTTTCATTCGTCGGGCTAGTATATCTAGAAGTTCCGTGTCGATTTCATCAATATATGCCCGGAGTTCTTCGATGTTCTCTTGGAAACAGGTGTTGCTCCTGTCGGGGATAACTAGACGGGACAACATCTCTTTTAACGCCAGGGGAGTCAATTGCTGTTGCGAGTCGCTTAGCGCGACGTCGGGACAGATATGCGATTCTATGATCAAGCCGTTGAACTACAAGTTGATGGCTTGTTGAGAGATTTCTCGTACGTATTCCCTTTCCCCGGAAATATGGCTCGGATCGCAAATCATAAGCATGTCCGGGTAGTTGCGTTTGATTTCGATCGGGATTTGCCATAAAGGCATGTTGCGGTATTTGTATTTCCCGTAAGGGGAGAATCCCCGGTGAATGGCCCCGATTCTTTTGAGTCCGGCCAAGTTCAGACGCTCTAAAGCACCGAGCCAGAGTTGCATATCCGGGTTGATTGGGTTCTTTACCAACACGGGGATATCAGTTCCTTTCAACGCATCGGCAATCTCTTGCATGGCAAACGGGTTGGCGCTGGTTCTCGCTCCGATCCAGAGTAAATCGACGTTTGCTTTCAGGGATTCGTACACGTGTTTCACGTTGGCGACTTCGGTGGAAATCTTTATCCCTAATTCCCGGCGTGCTGCCCGCATCCATTCCAGACCTTGCGTGCCAACGCCTTCGAAGCAATTGGGGCGAGTTCTTGGCTTCCATATTCCGGCCCGGAGAACGTGAATCCCGTTGTTCTTTAGCGCTCGGGCTGTTTCTAGCAATTGTTTTTCATTCTCTGCACTGCAAGGTCCCGCAATGATCAGGGGATTTTGTTCAACCAGGAATAAATCCCATTCCCAGACATTTTTTACATCAAGATTCATAGTTCGTGATTTTATGGTTATTCTAATTTGTTTTATAGGAAAGGGGGTGAATATCAAGGTGTCGTTCAATCCGTTCGATGACTTCTTTGAACGTGTCTTGGTTGGCGCACAGGGAAATCCTCACGTATGAGTTCCCGTTACTCCCGAAAATGAAGCCGGGGGTGACAAAGACTCGTGCTCGATGCAACAAGTGATCGGAAAGCTCTTTCCCGCTTTGCCATTGGTACCCGACTTTTCCCCACAGGAATAGACCGCAAGAGTTTTCTTTGAATGTCACGCCGAGCGAGCGGAAAACCTTTTCTGCCAGTTTTTGCCGTTCCTGGTATTCCCGGTTCAAGTGGTCGATCCATTCTTTGCCTAAGGTCAGGGCTTGGGTTGCGGCTAGCTGAAGGGGACGAAACATGCCGGAATCCATGTTGCTTTTAACTTTTAGCACGTTCGAAATGATTTCTTTGTTTCCGACGATCATCCCGATTCGCCAACCGGCCATGTTGAAGGTTTTACTCATGGAATTGAGTTCTATGCAGCAGTTTTTGGCACCTTTGATGTTGAGAATACTCAGGGGTTCGCCCGTTAAAATGAAGCTGTACGGGTTATCATTGCATATCAATATATCGTGTCTGTTCCCGAAGTCTACCAGTTTTTGATATATGTCGACGCTCGCGGCTGCCCCGGTGGGCATGTTCGGGTAGTTCGTCCACATCATTTTGACCCCGCTCAAATCCATTTTCTCCAAGTCTTCGAAGTTTGGCATCCAACCCGTTTCTTCCTGGAGATTGTAATACAAGGTGTGTGCCTCTGCCAATCGTGTCGCTGACGAGTAAGTCGGGTATCCGGGGTCGGGGACAAGGACCTTGTCGCCGGGATTCAAGAGGGCCAGCGAGACGAGTAATACCCCTTCTTTCGATCCCGTTAATAATTGAATCTCGGTTTCCGGGTTTAATGTTACGTGATAATAGTCCCGGTACCATGAGGAGAAAGCTTCCCGGAGTTCCGGTATTCCTTTATAGTTCTGGTAGGAGTGACAATCGGGGGGTAAAATCTCGTCTCTCAGTTGTTCGATAACCCACGGATCGGGAGCCAGATCGGGAGAGCCGATACCCAGGTTGATAACGGGTAGGCCGGATTGATTTAGTCGCTCGATTTCACGTGTTTTCTCGGAGAAGTAATATTCCCGGATGTGATTCATCCTGTTTGCTGGTTTTATGATCATATTGTATAGGTTTTATATTCTCCCATGATATATATTTCTTGCAAGTAAGGACGGACGGTTTGCAGGGTGGTTTGATACTGCCCGCGGCTTTTGAATTCAAGAGTCAAGTAAAAAAGGTATTGCCAGGGTTTGCCCGTGATCGGTAGCGTCTGGATTTTGGTTACGTTCAGATTCCCGGCAGATAACGACGAGAGTACCCGTGCCAGACTTCCCGGCTCGTTTGCAAGCGTGAAACATAAGGATACTTTGTTTATATCCGTCTCTTTAACTTGAATCCGATCGTCCAGAACCAGAAAGCGGGTATAATTCTTTCGATTCGTTTCGATGTTCTCTCGTAAGATTTCCAAGTGATATAATTGTGCGGCGTGAGAGGAAGCAATCGTTCCGGTACGCGACAATTTCTTATCTGCAATCTCTTTTGCGCTCCATGCTGTATCTTCCGATTCCGTTAACAGGATTGAGGGGTAAGCCTTGAAGAATTCCCGTGTTTGGGCGATGGCCATGTAATGTGAACGGACTTCCGTGATATCCTCTATTCTCTGGCCGGGTAGAGCCATTAAATTTTGATGAATGGGCAGGATGATTTCTCCTTTTACCTGTTTCTTGTATTTATGTAATAAGACGTAATTAGGCAACAAATCCCCGGCAATGCTGTTCTCGATGGCCATGATGGCCCCGGGGGCTTTACCCTCGTTCATGCTGGTAAACAATTCTTCGAAAGTGTTACATGGCAGCACCTCGATGTGATTCCCGTAGAAAAGGCGGGCTGCTTGTTCGTGAAAACTTCCTGTTCCTCCTTGAATGGCTATTCTGTTCATCTTATTCATTATTTTGTGCAACAAAAAATCCCCCGGTTTCAGGCCGGGGGATATGATAGTACTTGCTTGATTTCATAACTATACACGGAGCCTCCAGCTACTTGTTCGGGTAAAAAAGTAGAAGTAAAATCGGCTGCTAAATCGTGTATAGTTTCTTGTCATCCTGTAAATTCGTGTAAAATAAAAAAGCCCCGAAATTCGGGGCTTCTTTTATATTGGTAAAAAATTATTCATATAAAGCCCCGTTGCTTTTCGGAAAAAAAGCAGATACAAAAAAGAATCTGTTAAACTGGGCTGTTCTCATCATTTCATCTTTATTTATGGTGCAAATATATAAATAAATTGTATTGTTGTAACAATGAATAATTTTTATTTTTCTAACGCTTTCTTTATCTGTCGTTTTGCCAATGTTAATGGCGCCAGCGAACAAGGACCGTTCACGCAGCCTCCGTCACAAGCCATGACTTCGACAAACTGGGCTTCCGGTTTTTTCACCATCGTTTTCAGTAAAGTTTGGTTCTTCTTGTCAAGTCCCTCGATCGAAAGAGTCGTGTAACCGTTGCCGACAGCTTCGACAATGGCGTTACGAACTCCTCCTGCCTGGGCGTAACCGCGGGCGAATTTTGTCACTTCCGGGTTCAAGGGCAACTCCTCGCAGGTCTCCGGGTTGATGTCGTAGGCTACCATGAAGGCTCCCAGTTCTTCGAAACTCATCACGTAGTCAACTTCCGGAACGTACATTTCAGCCTCGTAACGTTTTGCCAGACACGGGCCGATAAATACGACTTCGGCATCAGGGTATTGTTCTTTTACCCGGCGGGCCGCGTAAACCATCGGGCTGCGGGTGTCGGACACGAAAGGTTTCACCATGGGAGCATGTTTGTCTACCCAGCCCACGTACGCGGGACAGCAGGAAGTTGTCATGAAGGGTTTACCCTCGTGCATGCGTTCCAAGAATTCGGCGGCTTCATTCCGGGATGTATCTTCAGCTCCCAGGGCAACTTCTACCACATCGTCGAACCCTATCGCTTTGATGGCGGCAAGGATTTGTCCGGGAGTAGCGTTGAACTGGCCGTAGATAGCCGGGGCCGGGATGGCCACGATCTTCTTGTCCGGGTTGGAAATGCTCTTGTACACGTCGATCACCTTGGAGCGTTCCATGATAGCACCATAGGGACAGGTTTGCATACATTTTCCGCAATATATACATTTGTCCTTGTCAATATGCTCGGTTCCGTCTTCCCCTTTCGTGATGGCCTTTACCGGGCAAACATCCTCGCAAGGTACGGGGGTGAACACGATCGCGTGGTAAGGACAAACCTTGGAACACAGCCCGCAACCCACGCAATCTTCTTGCGTGATGCAAGCTTTTCCTCCTTTGAAAGAAATAGCCGCTTTCGGGCAGTTCATCAAACAAGGACGTCCCTCACAACCGCGACACATGTTGGTTACGAAATACTGGGATTGCATGCAAGCACTACAAGCCTCGTGCACCACGGAAAGGATGTTTTCTTTCGTGTTCTTGTTGTCAAGTGCTTTCTGTGCAAACTCGGACAACGGGATCAGGTCGATTTCCTCGTCTGTGATCTCGAAACCTAAGATAGATATAATCTTATGTTTCAAGATGTAGCGATCCTTGTGCACGCAACATTTGATCGGTCGTTTATTTTTAGGGCGCATTTCCACTGGAATGTATTTCACGCCGTTAACTAGATCTTTCTCTTTTAAAAGTTTTACAATTCTAATCAGTAGCTCGCGTTTCGTGAGCATTGCAAAATTGTCATACAACATTTCTTATTTCCTCTTTAACTATTTGTATTAAACTATTTTTACTTACACCTGCAATTCGTTTCCCATTTATTTCGATAAATGGAGGAGCTTGCTCGCCTTTTCCACATTCCAGACATGGAGAGTAGCTCACGTTTAGATGTTCGAGGATATTTTGGGGAAGAGATTCAACTGCGTCTCTCAATTCAGCGCCACCCATCACGTAGCACATGGTACCTACGCATATTTTCAAATTTACTTTTTTCATAGTGTTGAGAGTTGGTTTTGTTGTTAATTTTTGTCCCCTAAATATACTGAATCTCTACATCTTTCAAATACTTTGTCTCCAATAAATATTTAATTTTTTTTACCACGTTCCTCCGAATCTCCAACTCCACCGGGAGATTGGGATCTTGGTGCGCCGTGTTGATACGGGTTCCCACGAGTAACGTGATTTTATCACTATTCAATAACATCTTGACCATCATTTCGGCCGGTCCGGCTTCCCGGTGGCGGTCGATATCACCCGCGGTCAGGATGCGTTCAACCTTACCTAGCGTCAGAATACCTTCCGTGACGAGATCCACACCTTCCATTTTTGAAATGGGAGGGAGTTCCTTGTCCACGATATTCATGTCGACTTCCATTTTTGTTCCCAGTTCGCGGGAGATAATGGTTGCCGTGGTCCCCCCGCAGAGTATTTTTTTCCCTTGGAATTCCCGTACCCGGTTAGCCAGGTATTTATCGTTCTTCTCGTCATATGGAGGTCCCGTGCAAACCAACAGGTTACGAGGTTTTCGCATGTAGATGACGCAACAACTCGTGTCGTCTTTCAAGGAATAACCATCGTTCTTTTCTGCCTGGTTCACGATCTTGTGCGCCAATTCCTTGGCGGATATGTCGTTATATTGATTTACCAGATTGGCAATATACTCTTTTGCCCCGTCTTCCCAGCCGAAAGGCATTTTTACCGATCCCATCCCGGATTGGCTCACCCCGTCGCTGAAGAAGATAATCCGATCTTCTTTTTCCAGCGTGAATTCGGAAATCCACAAACAAGTGTTTTCAAGATCCTCCCGTTCCACCGGAATTTTCTCTTTGGATATGCTGACGAAATGCCCGTTCCGGTAGAGGTAATAGGATGGTGTTTCATATTCGATGATTTTCACGTTACCGAAACAATCAATGTCGCAGATACAGAAAGTCGAGTAACTGATTTTGCGTACCATATCTTTCGGTAGCGTGTTCATGATCGAAGTTGACGTGCGTAGGATACTTTCGTTCATAGCCGTGAAGTTCATGGCCATGGTTGCCGTCATGGTGGATAACACGCAGGCTTTGATCCCGCTACCCAAACCGTCTGACAACACGCTGATCACGCGTCCTTCTCCTTTCAGTTTTTGAGACATGAAACAATCCCCGCAGACAACATTGCCCGCTTTATTCTTCTGGAAGAAGTCTACCTCGATGAAATTACCGTTATTCCTCAAAACAAATGAAATTAAAGTGGTTTCTTTTGGTCATCTTTTTTGTAGACTTCCATCACGGTGCGTAACGTGGCGTCTGTGAATGCCGCGTTTTCACCGAGTAGGCAGGCTACTTGTTGAACCGTTTCCATGTGTTTCTTGATAACTTCCTGGGTCTTTTCAAGTATCCATTCCTTACGGACGTAAGGTTCCTGAAGGTCTTGCAGTAACCCGAAAACCAACCGGTGAGGTTGTATATTGTAGATCGAAATAATCCATGTATGATTGTCTTCTCGCACCTGTCGTTCGATGATTTCCTTACCGGTCGTCAACACGGCCCGGAACAGGTCTTCGTATGAACAGATATTTTTCAACGGTACACCGTTCAAGCCGGGATCAACCTCGTAAATAGCGGCAATATCCTCTCCCATGAAGGTGGCGCAAGATTGGTTCATGTCCACGACCTTCAACTCGGAATTGACCAGTAACACCCCGGCCGGGATCTTTTGAAGAAGTACGGTGGCTTTATCATGAGCGATTTTTCTCATGTACGACACGCACATGTTTTCTTCGGCCCGTCCTTCGAGCATGGCAATGGCGAAATCACGACAAGTGTCATAACCGCAACCGCTGCAATTCAGCTCGTCTTCCGGTCCTGTCTTGCCCACGACGGCCATAGCCTGTTTGATCTCTTCTTCCGTGTAAGAGTGATCCTGCACGTGGGGATCTTTGCAGAATAATATTTGTAAGTCTATATTTTTGAAATCGTCCTTGGGATTTCCCAATTCGGATTGGTGTATAATCTCGTATCTTTTCAAGGCCGGGGAGATGTGGCTTAACTTGGCGGGGCCATTGATGCAACCGCCCTTGCAAGCTAACAGTTCCAAAAATATGGAATCCTCTTGCCGGTGAGCATCCAGTTCTTTCAACACATCCTTCACGGTTGAAAGTTCCGAAAACGCCATGTGGTGTATGCGTTTTTTGTTCTCTTGCATGCCTTTCAACATACCGCCTTCGATCGGGTAGTAGGCTCCTAGTCCCGAACGATAGGGGACAAAATGAGCTTCCGGTTGTCCGGGGGCGATCTGTTTCAAGTTGATATCCGATTGTTCGAACCATTTTTTTAGATCCGTGAACGTGATCACCACGTCGACCAGATGATTGAAATAGTCCGCTTCCAGTTTTTTGCAGATACATGGTCCGGCGAACACGATTTTCACGTCTTCCCCGTACAGTTGTTTCAGTATCTTGGCGTGAGCCAGCATCGGGGAAATGATCGGCGTGATAAAACGCACGTGATCCGGGGAGTATTTGCGAATATATTCGACCACGACCGGGCAGGCCGAGGAGATATAAATACCGTTTTCGGCTTCTTCGAGGAATTTTTCCGTACGATCCGTGACGATTTCTGCGCCCAATGCCGTTTCCGATACACTTGTAAATCCGAGTCGTTTGATGGCAGCTATCAACACACTGGAAGGAATTCCCTCGAATTCACTGACGTACGAGGGAGCCAACGATAGAATCACCTTCGGGTTCTGCGTCAACGTCAGTTTCGCACGAGTCAACCCGTCCCTGATCTTTTTAGCACCCGTCGGGCATACTTGCGTGCAATGCCCGCAGTAGATACAACGGTCTTCAATGATGGATGCCTGATTGTTTTCCATCCGGATTGCCTTCACGGGGCATTCCCGGATACATTTATAACAATCTTGACAATTGTCCGGTTCTGTATAGATGGGTCTTAGTTGCATGGGAATTCTTCTTGTAAGATTTTGTACAAACGCGATAGATTTACTTCTTCATACACTTTGTCATCGATCCGGATAATAGGCCCCTTACTACACAATTCCTCGCACAAATGCCCGCAGAAATCGATCTCTGCTTCCAAGTTGTTTTCACTTAGATATTTCTTGATTGCGCCGAGGTTTGTGTTGTTTCCCCGGGAAAAACAAGAACTTCCTAAACAGATTCTGATCTGACGCTTTGACATACTTGTAATTGTTCGATTATCCTGTTGCTGCTTTCTACGCTACAAAAGTAGGATATTTATTGTTATAAACCCAATTATATTGCAACTTTAATATTGATATATCATTTTTACTTTCAATTTGTAACTTTTTTGATGTTATTGAAAGGAGATTGCGAGACCCCGGCGTATGTATACTGCAATACCGGAGTGTGTACCTTTATCTCGTGTGCAAAAAAATAGCTCCTGTAAAAAGGAGCTATTTTGTATAAACTTGAAATATTTTTTTTATTTCTTCTCTTCTACTTTCTTTTTGAATCTTCTGGTCAAGTCGAAAGAAATAGGAGTTGCGATGAACAGTGATGAGTATGTACCAACAATGATACCTACTAACAAGGCGAAAATGAATCCCTTGATAGACGCACCACCGAAAATGAATATCGCTAACAACACGACGATGGTTGATAATGAAGTACTGAACGTACGACGTAGCGTAGAGTTCAATGCGTCGTTTACAACTTGCTCATCATCCCGTTTTGGGTATAGTTTACGGTACTCACGGATACGGTCGAATACAACCACGGTATCGTTGATGGTGTAACCCACAACCGTCAATACTGCAGCGATAAAGGATTGGTCAACCTCCAAAGAGAACGGTAATAGACCTGCAAACAAGGAGAATGCTCCGATTACGATGATCGTGTTGTGAGCCAAACCGACAACAGCTCCGGCACCATATTGCCATCTTGAGAATCGTACCATGATGTAGATAAAGATACCGATCAAGGCAAACAATACCGACCAAATAGCAGCTCTTGTCATGTCTTCAGCTACGGCAGGTCCGATCTTTTGAGTCTGTTGCAAATGCACGTTACGGAATGTCTCATAATCTGTTCCAGCGGGAAGAATCTCTTGTAATCCAATATATAATAATGAGTCTACGTTTGCGTCAACATCGGCTCCGGTTTCAGCAATCCGGTATTTCGTGGTGATCTTCACGTTATTTGCAGTTCCCACGGTCTTCACTTCTGGAGCGCTTCCGTAAACACCTGCCAGTTTTTCGGCAACATCACCCACTTGTACGTCTTGTGCGAAAGTCACGGTATAAGTTCTACCTCCCACGAAGTCGATACCTTTATCCAAACCTCTGGTGAACAAAGATATGAAACAAAGTACAATCACGATACCGGAAATTGTGTAACTGATCTTCCGTTTTTTTAAGAACGGGAACTTGGTATTTCTCAACCAGTTTGCAGTTAATGGGGTTGTGAAAGTAACATTGTCACTCTTGGATGCAGCTCTTTCAAGGATCAAACGAGTGATGAAGATAGCCGTGAATAATGAAGAAAGGATACCGATGATCAATGTGGTTGCGAAACCTTTGATTGGGCCTTCTCCGAAGTAGTACAGGATAAATCCGGTTAATAACGTGGTCAACTGACCGTCGATAATAGCCGAGTATGCATTATTGTAACCTTCTTTGATAGCAAGTTTCAAGCCTTTACCGGCTCTGATTTCCTCTTGGATACGTTCGTAGATCAACACGTTGGCGTCGACGGCCATACCCATAGTCAACACGATACCGGCGATACCGGGTAAGGTTAACACGGCTCCGATGGAAGCGAGAATACCAAACAGGAAGAATAAGTTGGCAAGCAATGCAACGTCGGCAGCCAAACCGGCACTCTTGCTATAGAAGAATAACATATAGGCCAATACCAACACGAACGCAATGATGAATGACCACATACCGGATTGAATAGCCTCTTGTCCCAGTGATGCTCCAACCACCTCGTCAGCGATGATACGTGCGGGTGCGGGTAATTTACCGGATTTCAAGATGTTTGCAAGGTCACCTGCCTCTTTCACGTCAAAACGTCCGGAAATCTGGGAGCTACCGCCCTTGATCTCGTCGTTTACGTTAGGAGAGGATGCAACCATACCGTCAAGTACAATAGCGATACAACGTCCGATATTATCTTTTGTCAAACGAGCCCATGTTTTGGTTCCCTCTCCATTCATCTGCATGGAAACAACCGGTCGACCTTGTTGATCATAGTCTTGTCTTGCATCAATTACAGCGTCTCCTTCAAGCGGAGCTTTACCATTACGCGTGGTAATTTTGATGGCGTGTAAAGGAACCATACCGTTTACAGCTTTCATTTCCCACAATAAACGTGCGTTTCTGGGGAAAGCTGCTTTTACCTGCGGTAATCTTAAATAAGCGTTGATTTTAGCCGTATCTTTAATGTTGGCATATCCAATTGTAGAACCACCCATAGGTTGCCCCTGTTGAGTCATGTTAGGTGATAATATGGCAAGAAGTGGATGTTCTTTCTCGTATTCAGCCATACTGGTTACCGTTTTCAATGAATCGGATTCTCCTTTGATTGCGTCTAGGATGGCTGATTCTTTATCTTGTACTTTTGTCGTGTCTGCAACTTGTGTAGTTGTTTCTTCATTTGTTACATTGGATGCTTGGGCGTCAAGAACCTCTTTTAGTTTTTGATCTGCGGCAACCAAATAGTTGAAGAATGCATCTTCTCCGGCATCTTGTCCTTTTGCGTTGTCGAATGTTTCATAGAATTCCAAAGCGGCAGTTCCTTGTAACAACTCTCTCACACGTTGCGGTTCCTTGATACCCGGTAACTCGATAACGATTCTTCCGGAGATGTCAGCTTTACGGATATTGGGTTGAGCAACACCAAAACGGTCGATACGAGTACGAAGAATGTTAAACGTGTTGTCAATTGCTCCGTCAGCCTCTTTGCGGATCACGTCGAGAACTTCTTTATTAGTAGCTCCGACTTTGATCTTTTCTTTCATTTCGTGAGTACCGAAAATAGCTGGGGATGCCAGTTGTGCTCCCGGGGCAATTTTTTCGAAAGCCTCACCGAAAAGGGTCACGAAGTCTTTTGGGCTGGAAACTCTCATCTTCACTGCCTCCTCGATTGCTTGATTGAAAGCGGGGTCCGTGCTGTGGTTTGCCAAGCTCTTTACTACGTCTACAACGTCAACTTCCATGGTCACGTTCATACCACCCTTCAAATCCAAACCGAGGTTCAGTTCTAATTCCTTACATTCCTTGTAAGTGAATTTGGCTAAACCGAGGAAATTGTAGACGGGTTGGTTTGCGACCGAATCTAAATACTCTTTCTCTTTAATAGGGTTACCGTTGGCGAACTCCTTCGCCGCGTTCTCTACCTGGTTGGTTTTATAAGTAAAAAACAACTGATAAAGACTCACCAATGCCAAAGCAACAGCGAGTAGTGTAATCGCTCCTTTATTCTGCATCTGTTTAATGAATTTATAATTACTTAAGCTTCAATTCTTCTTTTAACACATATTTAGTGCGCAAAAGTATAACAATTTTTTCAAAATTGCTATACAATTAGGCAGATACTTTTAATGTTAACTCCTTATTTCCATAATCAATGATCGCCTCATGCCTGACGAGAAAATCGCTCCCCAACAATCCGGCAACCCTGCGTTGCAGGTGTTTGTCGTATAGAGAATTCACGTACTGCAAGTCGATGACTGCCGCATGTACGTTCTCGATTGTGTGGTCGCCGATTTGTAGAGCCGTGATATTCACAAGCTGTACCTCATTAATTTCTCCGCACACCCCTCCGGAGTTAATTTCGGAAACATCATCCAGCGGTTCATAACTAAACGGTGTAAGTTTGTCTATGACCGTCACGGATGCTCCCGTGTCTATAATGAAATCTCCCTCAATGCTACCGATTTGCAGAGAGACGATGATGTGAAAGCTGTTATCTTCCAGTTCAACGATCTCTATCGGAATCTTTATCTCCATATTTTAAAGTTTGCACAAACTTACGCATTTTCGGTGAAATCCAAAAAAGAGGAATGTTAATTTCGGAAAGAAATCAAGGAATAAAGCTAATAATTACAATTCGTTAATCCTCGTGTATGTTGTTCTTAGCACGATATGAATAAACAATTGAACGTGTAAATGGTTATTAGAGAGGAAAATGCTACGGATAAAATTCCCAGTAAAATCATATTGACGGTTTGGAGCTTGATATTGTAAAGGCCTATGATCAAACTGGCTATGGATTGCAATCCGGAAATCCCGAAGATCGCTAGGGCAAGATAATGACCGAAACGGTTGTCGTATATTCCTATTGAGTACAAGGTGACTAGGAAAACAACGAGTAGGGATAGTGTGATGGATAAATTGTGTATCCAAAATTTTTTCATGATGTTGTTGATTTTTATTTTTCCTCTTTTCGGTTGATTCCGGAAAGAGGAAAAAGTTGTTATTGGTTATTGTACCAATTTATTTTTTGAGAGAAATACATGATGATCGCCAGGATAACGAATAATCCGATACTCCCCACCAGTAGAGCGTAGGTTTCCAGTTGGATCAGGAAGAAAATATAGGCGTAAAGACAAGCCAGAAGTCCTCCGATCGTGAATGCTGTTTTCTTTATTTTTAAAATGCCGACCATGTAGAACGTGATGAGTAAAGTGGTCATGAGGGCGGAGATGATATAGGCGGGGGTGAAACCGATATGTTCGGACGTGGAGACTAATAGCGTGTAGAACAAGCATAGGGCCAGTCCGATAAGTAGATATTGAACCGGGTGAATGTTCTTTTTCTGGAATATTTCCACGAAAAAACTGACAACGAAAGTCAATATGATGATTAAAAAGGCGTATTTAGCGGAGCGTGTGGATTTCTGGTATTGGTCTACCGGGAACAGGAGATTTACCCCGAATGTGGATTCCGTGATGGCGTAGTTCGTGTATTGGAATCCCAAATTGTCATCCGTCATGTCCCTGTATTCGTTCGTGGTGGCACGATAGGGACTCTCTTTGAGAATCTGTGAATAGTTCCGGTTGAATTCCAGTACTTCCCATTTGCTCGTAAAACCTTCTGACGAGACCTCTCGTTCAGTGGGTAAAAAGGCTCCATTGAAGCTTGGGGTTTGACAATTTGAACGAATGGCGACTTTTGTTGTTCTGCCAAGAGGGGTAAATTGAATGGATTCGGAGCCTTTCAGTTTAAGTTTTATCGTGAAATGAACGATCGAATCGTTTGCAAACAGTTGTTGTGGCGTGATTTTCGATGATATGCCGGAAACGACGAGGCTGTGGGGATCAACCCCGGGTGTGAAATTCAGTTTCCGGTTGTCCCATTCAAGTGAGATTTGTTCATTGATTCCTCGCAGATCGCTGATTCCAAGGTTGATTGTGGCGGTTTCAATCCACTTGTCGTAGGGGAATAGATTGCTTTCTTTCAAGTCTTTGGCCGAGAATGTCCCGGTAATCTCCAGCGTGGAATTGTAAACGATAATTTCATATAATCCTCGTTTGAGTTCCTGCGTGTTGACGTCTCCGGTGATGTTCAGTTGTTCGGGGAGATAATTGATATATCCCTTTTGGTTCTCTCCTTTTTCGTTCTGGTAAAAATAAGGGATGGTTAATATCGGGCCAATGAGGGTTTGAGACTTACTCCATTTTTGTTGAACCTCTTGTGCGGCGGCATTTGCAGTCATTTCCCTTTCATTGATGAGTCCTCGAATCATGCTCATGGGAATGAAAGACAGGAGGATTAGGAAGGCAATGAGTACAATCTTTAGAACTAAAGAGTCTTGTTTGTTGAGACTTTTTCGTGTGCTGTTCTCTTTTTGATTTTTTGCAGTTTGTTCGTCCATTGTGTATTGTATTTAATGTTGTTTGAAAAGAACTTTGAATTTCAAAGTGTAATAAGTAAAAAAAATTATATATTCTGATTCTTTAAAAATTCTTCCAAAGCATTTAAGTGCTTTGCAAAAGCCTCCCGGCCTTTCTGCGTGACGGAGAACGTCGTGTTGGGACGTCGTCCGATGAATTGTTTCTGGCATTGGATATATCCCAATTCCTCAAGGCTTCTGGTGTGGCTGGCTAGATTCCCGTCCGTGAGATCGAGTAAATTCTTGAGGGTTACGAAATCTACCGATTCGTTAACAATCAAGATGGACATGATCCCCAGGCGTGCCTTACTTTCAAAAGCCTTGTTTATATTTTCCAGGTATTCTTTCATGAATTACGATTTATACTTGGTTATGGTCTTGCCGGATGCTGTTTGTGTTCAACTTTACAATAAAAGTATATTCCTGCCACAATGTGAAGTAATCCGAAACCGGTAACCCAGAATAAAAGGGCATGGGTGATTGTGAAGCTGTCAACGAGGCCTAACAGAATCTCTGCATAACCTAGGTAACGTATGTCCGAATAGGTGTACTTAGAACAATTCACAAGAGATAACCCGTAAAAAATGAGCATTATGGAAGAAGTCAATCCGTAATATTGCTGCCATATTAAAGAGAAACAAAGAATCCCGCCAGTCAGCAAGGGAAGAAAAAAATTCCAAAGCAAACGGTGAACGGATTTATCTTTAAAGATGTTTCTACATCCTTTTTTGGCTTTTTGGTAGCTCATCGTGAAGGTGGTAAGAAGGGAAAGTGCGAGTACTCCCAGTGCGATCAAGCAAATTGATGCGAGCTGGTAAGTAGTGTTGATATTTAATAATGGAATATTAAATAAGGTGTCAAAAGAGTCTTGTTTGTTTAGAATAAAGTAGACTAAGCCGGTTCCGATGCAAGCATAAATGCCAACGAGAATAGCGGAAATTCCGCTTATCGACATGAATTTCGTGGATTTTTCCATGAGTTCTTTGATGTCGTGTAATGTATCGAGTGCTTCTTTATTTTTCATGTTTTAAAAGTTCTTTGTGTTGCAAAGTTAAGACGGATTTTTTATTAAATCAATAAAAAGGTGAATTATTTTGTAGAGGATATTGTTGTTGAAATTTACATAAATTTAAACGGTGTGGAATATTGGTGTTTGGTATGTGTAAAAATTCCACACTTTCCTATTGCCCCATGATGAAACCTAGAGATCTTTTTTGCAGAAAATCAATTCGATATTTTCTTCCTTGTGTTTTGGCGTGTTTGTTGTGGAGGAAAAATTACGTGAATTTCTGAAGGATAATTAATGCATATACGTGATATAAAATGAAGAATCTAGATTTATTTCAGAAAGGTGTTATCAAGTTCGGAATAATTTTATTGCTTGGTGGCCTGTGTATGATGGGAACAATTTCTCGAAGTGTTGCGGGCGAAGTCGATTCGACGCGAGTGACAAAGTGGAAAATATTTGGTCGAGTAATTGATGAACAAGGAGAACCAATTATCGGGGCTGCAATCTTGGAACAAGGAACAACAAATGGATGCGTGACCGATACTTTGGGTAATTACAAGTTAACGGTAAAGGCTGGAGCCGTACTTCGGGTTTCTTTTGTCGGGTATGTTACCCGGGAAATAGTGTTAAAAAAGGAAGGGATGCGAAATGTCCAGTTGCGGGTGGATAATGAAGAGTTGGAGGAGGTGGTTGTCGTGGGATATGGTTCCGTGGCCCGGAAGAATTTTACGGGGTCCGTGAGCGTGATTAACACCGCGGAATCTCCTTTGGCATTGTTACCGAATACGAACTCGATGGATGTGTTGCGGGGAACGGTAACGGGTATTACCGTGTCGCAACAACAAGGAGCAGGACAGGCGCCTTCTTTACAAGTACGGGGGCAAAAATCGATCGGGGGATCGACATCTAACCCGTTGATCGTGATGGATGGAGTAATTTTTATGGGGAGTTTGCGGGATATAGACCCCAATATCATCGAAAGCATGAGTGTGTTGAAAGATGCGACATCTTTGGCTGCTTATGGATCACAGGCTGCCAACGGGGTGGTGATGATCACAACGAAACAGGGAAAATTAGGAAAACCCGTGCTGAATTTTAATGCATCGTGGACGTTGTCAGAGATGGCGAATCGTCCGGAGGTGCTGAGTCCGGAGAATTATATTAAAAAAATTAATGCAACCCAGCATCTAGCGGAGGATGCCGATCCTTCAGCTTGGATGAGTGGATTCGAGCTAGAGAATTATAAAAACGGCAAGACTACGGATTGGTTAGATTACGTGAGCCGGGTGGGACTGATGCAGAGTTATTCGGCATCCGTATCCGGTGCGACGGAAAAATTGAATTATTTCCTATCCGCTTCTCACGTTGATCAGGAGGGTGTGATTATTGGAGATGATTATAAACGGGAGGCTTTGTCGCTCCGTTTGCAGAGTGACGTGGCTTCTTGGTTGCAAGTTGGGACACAAATGGGATATACTTTTAATGATTACTCCGGTCCCACGACTTACAATTTGGTACAGGCCTTGCGTTTGACTCCTTACGGCCGTGTGACTCGTCCGAACGGTGAACTGGAGAAGTACCCGAGAGAATTGGGGGGCGGGTTGACAAATCCCTTGTGGTTGGTGAATAGTGGTACGGTGGATGATCATGATACTTATGCCACGACTTTAATTAAGGGGCATGTGCTTGTGAGATGTCCTTGGCTGGAAGGACTGACTTACCGGGTAAATGCCGCTTATTCCTGGGAGAATGTGGAACGGGATTATTTCGAACATGAGGGGTATTTTGTGGCAGAAGGAACTTCTGAAGATCGGTATTCAGCCTCGGCATTATCCGGTTTCTTAAGTAAGGCGAACGGGTATAGTGCCCGCACGAAGAACACGTACTGGGTAATGGATCATATCGTGAATTTTAATCGTCAATTTGGGAAACATTTTATTGATGCAACCTACGTTTACACGAGGGATTCCAAACGGTATGACTACCGGAAGATGACCGGAAGTGATTTTTCGGATCAAGGGAATACCGTGTTGGGAGCAGATGGACTGGTATATGCTAAAACACAGAAAATTACCAATATAGATAAGACAAAGCATAATAATATCGGGTATCTGGGGCGAATCAGCTATAATTATAACGACACGTATCATTTAAGTGTTTCTGTGCGTCGGGACGGATCGTCCGTGTTCGGGAAAAACTCGAAATGGGGTGTTTTCCCGGCAGTCGGGGTGGCATGGACGGTTTCGAATGAACGTTTTATGAAACGGGTGTCGTTCATCGATTATTTAAAGTTGAAGGGATCGTGGGGTAAGAATGGTAATCAATCTTTGGACCCGTACATGACATTGTCTCGGATAAAATTAGGACAACAAGGCGGTATCAGTTATCCTTTCGGGAATGAATCGACGATTAGCTGGGGCCAACGCTATGATAAGCTAGGAAATGCCGATCTGGGTTGGGAGACAACGGAGGCATTTAACTATGGGTTTGACCTCGGTTTATTGGGTAGCCGGATTTATTTGGAATTTGACGGTTATTTCTCGAAGACGACCGATCAGATTTTTGATCGATTGTTACCCGTGATGAATAACGGGTTGACAAGTATGAAAGCCACGATGGGGCAGATTGATAACTGGGGGATAGAGGCCACGTTGACCACGCAGAATGTCCGAACGAAAGACTGGAATTGGAGTACGGCTGTCACGTTCTATCTAAACCGGAATAAATTGAAAGATTTATACGGTGACGGGAAAGATGATATTTCCAATAGTCTGTTTATCGGGAAATCTTTGGGAGCCATTTATGGTTATAAGTCAATAGGGATTGTACAGGAAGAAGATATTGAATACATCGAGGCAAATAATGCGGCTCCTGGTGATGTGAAATTTGCTAATTTGGACGGAAGTGAGGATGGTAAGATTACGGCAGACGATCGTACGATCTTGGGATATAACAAGGAAAACTTCCGGATGAGTTTGAGTAGCACGCTTAAATACAAGAATTTGGAATTGTATTTCTTGTTTGCGGGCGTATTTGGGGGAAATGGTTACGGATTGAGCCAGAACACGTATGCTTACCAAACGGCAACAGGAACCGTGTGGGATAATAACTTGAATCATGGTTGGTGGACTCCGGAAAACAGAAGTAATAAATATCCCCGTGTGGATTATGCCGACAGTCGTTTTACCCCGCTGCAAAGTTATGGATTCGTGCGTTTGCAGGATTTAAGCCTTTCCTACACTTTCCATCAGGATTGGTTGAGTCGTTTGCAGATTGCCGGGTTGAAAGTCTTTTTTGCAGCAAAGAACGTGTTTACGATAACCAATTGGGTTGGGGGTGATCCGGAAATCAAACAAACGTTAGGAGGAAGTTACGGTTATCCGTTGGCAGCCATGTATTCATTTGGAGTTAATTTGACATTTTAAATTTGGAGCGTGATGATGAAAACTAGAAAATATATTGCGGTTATTTTTGCCGCTATGGTAATGGGAATTTCCGGATGTAACGATGATCTTTTTCTGGAAGAACATCCCGACACGTTTTACACGGCTGAAGATGCTTTTAAGACCGTGGATCAGGTAAAAGCTTGCGTGACGAATATGTATGCCCACGCTCGTTATTGGTTACAGAATGACGTGTTTTTAAAAGGGGCTGGAACTGATATGTTTGATACCCCGATGTGGCGGTCAAGTGGTAACGGGATGTCTAACTTCTCTTCTTGGTCCACAGATAAGAATGAAGTGAAGAATATTTACGAGGCTTATTATCAGCTAGTGAGTTATGCCAACCAGACTTTGGAGGGGACAGAAGTAAAGACCTTGAACTGGGATAGCGAGAATGACCGGGCGCAGGTACGGGCACAGGCTAATTTCTTCCGGGGATTTGCTTACCTCACTTTGGGTGAGTTGTTCGGGGGAGTTCCCGAGGTGACGAAATTCTATCAGGAACCCCGGTATGATTTCACCCGGATGACTCGGGAGGAAACGTATCGGTTCGCCATTCAAGATTTGAAGAATGCGGCGGATACTTTGCCTGATTATCCGGGAGAGGCGGGGTACGTGGCGAAAGGTGCAGCCTATCATTATTTGGCAGAGGCTTATCTGGCCTTGGCTACCGAGCTGGGAGATGATCGGGATTTGTTGCTGCAATCCATTTTTTATGCGACCAAGGTTACCGAGTTACACTCTTTGATGACCGAGCGATTCGGTTCCCGGGCAAAGCCGGATTCCGGTGAGGCCATGAATGGAGTCGAGGCTTATTACCCGGACGGTGATGTCTTTTTTGATCTTTTTCAACGGGGAAACTTGGATTATGCCGAGGGAAATACCGAGGCTTTGTGGACGTTGCAAAATGATGTGACGGTCTGGCATGACTTCGGGGGAAATCATTTTTTGCCTTATGCCGGAAGTTTTTCTCCCGTGTTGAGGGAGATGCGTTGGAAAAGCGAATATTCGGAATCGGATGCCGGGTATGGCCCGTGGAACACGAATATTGATGAATCAATCTATCCCGGGGGAAACCTCTGTGCCTACGTTGGTGGCCGGGGTGTGTCTTTTAATGCCCCGACAAACTACATGATCAATGATATTTGGGCGGGTGATTTTGCCACGGATATTCGGAATTCAAAAGCGAATATCCGTCGGGAATTCGTGTGTATCGATACCAAACACAGTAAGTACGGTCAGATCGTGACAGCTGATATGTTGGATGAATCAAACATGGACCATTATTACCCGGTATGGACCAAATTCGCTCCCGTGGATGATTGGGGATACGAGGATTTAGTATACGGGGGAAATCGTACGAATACTTTCCGGGACGAGTATGCTTGTCGTTTAGCTGAAACTTATTTGTTACGGGCGGAGGCTTATTTCCGTATGGGGGATGCCGGTAGTGCCGCTAATGACATAAACCAGTTACGCGGTCGGGCGCAATGCAGCCGCATGGCAACAGCGGGAGATATTTCTTTAGCTTTTATCTTGGACGAGAGAGCAAGAGAGTTGTTCATGGAGGAAAGAAGATGGTGTACGTTATTACGTATGCAAGGCTCTGTCATGGAGGATCAACTTCGGGCTCATGCGTATTATATTGCTGATTACCCGACTTACACGGGAACAATCGAGTGGAAATTATTCCCGATCCCGCAGAAAGCGATTGACGCAAATATAGATGCCAAACTGGAACAGAATCCGGGTTGGAACTAGAAAACTAAATACTGACATAGGTTTACCCTAGTTTACAGTAGCTTTTTTAGGATAATACATCCTTGAATCCACTGTAATGCTACTGATATACTAGGGTAATAATCTCTCTCTTGCGTTACATCCCCGGAGATCAACCGTTACTCGGATAATGGGGAAGGGCTATGAAAGGGTGATGAAAGGGCGATGAAAGGAAGGTAGGAGATCTAAACGGTAGTATTGCCATTCATTTACGGTTAGATTGCTTGGAATAGATGATATGTCATGAAAGGATTTTTTCACAACAAGGAAGATTAAAATAAAAACCGTCCCGGCGCCCCGGAACGGTTTCTTAAAGAATGATCGTGAAGTACTATTGTTAGTTAAAATAATTTCATGTTGTCAAGTACATCCATTACTGATCTAACAGCTTTAGCTGATTGAGCCAATAATTCTTGTTCGTCCTTGTCAAGTTTTACCTCGATAATTTTCTCGATACCATTCTTACCCAAGATTACCGGAACTCCTAAATAGATGTTGTTCATTCCGTATTCGCCATTCAACAAAGCGCAAACCGGGAATACTCTTCTGTGGTTGCACACGATTGCCTCAACCATTTGAGCAGCGGCTGCACCGGGAGCGTACCATGCTGAAGTACCCATCAATTTAACCAGCTCGCCACCGCCAACTTTCGTTCTTTCGATGATGGCATTCAACGTGTCATGGTCAATCAAGTCTGTTACAGGAATACCTGAAACCGTGGTGTATCTTGGGAGCGGGACCATCGTGTCCCCGTGTCCACCTAATAACAAGGCTTGAATATCTTTCGGGGAAACATTCAATGCTTCAGCTAGGAATGCTCTGTAACGAGCGGTATCCAGAATACCAGCCATACCGAATACACGGCTTGAATCGACTTTGGCAGTCAAGTAAGCGCAGTAGCACATTACGTCAAGCGGGTTAGACACGATAATAATTTTGGCATTCGGAGAATGTTTGATAATATTTTCAGTAACTGATTTTACAATACCGGCGTTTGTTGCGATTAAGTCATCACGGCTCATTCCCGGTTTACGGGGAAGACCTGAAGTGATTACCACAACTTCTGAATTATTGGTAGCCTCGTAATCGTTAGTTACACCTTTGATACGGGTGTCATAAAGATTGATCGGGGCGGTTTGCCACATATCCAATGATTTACCCTCAGCAACGCCTTCTTTAATGTCCAGAAGAACAACTTCATTCACGATGTCCTTTTCAGCGATGCAGTTTGCGCAAGTTGCACCAACGTTTCCTGCTCCTACAACTGTTACTTTCATTTCTGTAATTTTTTTATTGTTATACGTTTCTTAAATGGCTATTTGTTGCTTTTTAACGCCGTCAAATGTAAGCCTTATTTTTTACATCAACAATCTTTATGCCGAAAAATTACAGAATTTTTTCTGTAATAATTTCATGTCGTTTTGACACGAAAAGAACGAGATTCTTATTGAATCCCGGTTTATACTTTCAATTTTCAATTAAATTGCTGCCAAAGACGACTTGCCACGGCATGCATTTTTCCCAGAATACCGACAGGTTTGTATTGTCCGTTTTCCAGACGTTTCTGAAAAGATTGATACCAGATAGCCAGTACGATACCCTTCATCACGCTGGAGAGTGAAATGCTCCACCAGATACCGTTTAGCCCGAGTGAGGGGAACGTAACCAGGTAGTAGGCCAGGGGGATTCGGGCACCTGTAAGAATGATGCCCACGATAGCAGGCGGGGTGGTACGTCCGCATCCGTTGAAAGCCCCGGCAGTGACCTGTTCTATGGCCGAAAATATCTGGGAAATAGCGAGAATTTTCAGGTATGCGCTTCCTGCAACAAGTGTCTGCGGTTCGTTGATAAATACGCTGAATATTTCTTTACTAAAGAACAAGAAGGCCAGGCAGGCGATCAAGGCGATTCCCCCGGCGAGTTTCAACGTGTAATGGTATCCCAAGCGTATACGGCCCAAGTTGCGGGCCCCGAAGTTTTGTCCCGTGAAGGCTGCTAGGGCAGTGGAAAAACCGGCGGCTGTCATCCAGGTGATGGCCTCGATTTGTGCGCCTACGCTCTGCACGGCTACCCCGATATGTCCCCATTGTGCGGCCACGGTAGCCAATGTCAAGGAGAACATGGCGAATAAAGCACTTTGCATACTCACGGGTAAGCCGAGCGAGACGATACGTTTCACGAACCGGGCTCTTAACCGGGTGATAAAATATAGTTTTCCGATAGATGAATTACGGAAATAAAGGTTCCAAATGAAAATAGAAAACACGACTAACTGGGAGAACGTGGTGGCAATGGCTGCCCCTGCCGTTCCCATTGCGGGAACAAAACCGTACCCGTATATTAATAGTGGGTCGAGGACAATGTTGAATATTAATCCGGTGGCGACAATCTTCAACGGGGTTTTACTGTTTCCTTGCCCGTTATATAGCCCGCTATACGTGTTGTTATTGAACGTGAAGAACAGGCCGGGGGTGACCAGGCGCATATACATGATGGCCAATTCCGAGATGTTCTCTTCCAGATGAAATAACCCGACCAGCATGGGGGCTGCGATATAAATAAAGCAAGCGTATCCCAAGGCAATGATGGTTGACAGCATGGCTGATTGATTGGCGTATGCCCGGGCCCTTCTGCCGGCACGTGCCCCCAGGGATTGGGAAATCGTGACTTCAGCCCCGACTTTACTGATAAACGACAAAGCGTTACCTAACCACGTGAAGAATCCTGCCACGCCGACGGCTGCCACGCTTTCGCTACCCAAATGTCCCAGCCAGATCATGTCGGTCATATTATATGCCATTTGAACGAAAGAGGCCGTGATAAGAGGGATTGCCATGCTCCATATTCCCTTGCTGATGCTTCCTTGTGTCAGGTCGTTAATCTTTGTCATTTCCTTGTGTTATTGAGGCTTGCAAAAATATAAACTTTTTATCATCTCCTATTCTCTTTTTTGTATTTTTGTTGTGTTATAAAAGATGAATTCAAAATGAAAAATATTGCAATTATTGCCGGTGGAAATTCCTCAGAATATGAGGTTTCCATGAAATCTGGGAAGAATATATATGATGAGGTTGATGAAAACAGGTACAATAAATATCTCGTTATCTTGAAAGGACGGGATTGGCACGTGGAGATCGGGGAGAAAAAGTATCCCGTGGATAGGAATGATTTTTCGTTTACCCGGGATGGGGAGAAGATCCTGTTTGATTTTGCCTATATCACGATACACGGTGTTCCGGGGGAGAACGGTTTGTTGCAGGGGTATCTGGATATGATGGGTGTGCCTTACGGGTGCTGTAACGTGTTGGCCTCTGCCTTGACTTTCGATAAACATACGTGTAATACTTATTTGAAGAGTTACGGGGTAAACGTGGCTGATTCAGTGATGTTGATTCGGGGAATGACATACGACGTGAACGAGATTATCAACGAGGTGGGGTTGCCTTGTTTCGTGAAACCGAATGCCGAGGGATCTAGTTTCGGGGTGACGAAAGTGAAAGAGGCTGCCCAGTTGGAAGATGCTTTGAAGAAGGCTTTTGCTCTCTGTCGGGAAGTGTTGATCGAGACATTTATAGACGGGACGGAACTGACTTGTGGGGTCGTGAAGGCCGGGGATATGGATATTGCCATGCCGATTGCCGAGGTGATTCCAAAGAACGAATTCTTTGATTTCGAGGCAAAATATGACCCGACAAAATCGGATGAAATTATTCCGGCTCGTATCTCACCCGAGCTGACTAACCGGATCAAGACATTGTCTTCGATGATCTACGATATATTAAGGTGTGAAGGGATCATTCGGGTGGATTATATCGTGCGGGATGACGAGATTTTTATGTTGGAGGTGAACACTACTCCGGGAATGACTTCCAATAGTTTCGTGCCGAAGATGGTACGTGCCATGGGAGGAACGCTTCGGGAGGTATTGACGAAGATTATTGATAATAAGTTAAACTAATAAATTTAAATTACAAATGAGACGAATTGCTACCACGTTGATGGCTACCTGCCTTTTATTTTTTGTCGCTTGTTCGGATGAGGGAGATGTTGTAACTATATATAATGGTGATTCATTCACGTCTGATTATAAGGCGAGTCAAATGTTTTCAACCCTTTCGTTATATGAAAATATTGCCCGTCAGCCGGAAATGGTAAAGGAGTTGATGCGGGCTACGGCAAAACTAGCTCAATATGACACGATTACTGCTATCGCTCCATTGGATAAAGAGGCAGAGGTGGAACGTGGAACAGCACGGGGAAAATGTCTGGCGGCTTGTTTTTCCTCGATTGCCCGCCAGCCGGAAGCGTATGATGATATTGTTTGGGCTGCCGAGAAGTTTCTTGGGACAACCGAAATAAAATCAATGTCCGAGAAAATATTGAAATATTCTCGTTTATACGCGTTGGAAGGGGTGACGGAGGCAGTGGCTCGTCAGCCGGAAATTGTTGACCTGTTCGATTCTTTTTCCGTGAAGTTTTTGGGTATTGGAATAAAATAATTTTAATGTTCAGATAATGATACCTCCCCCCACGACATCGGGGCCTTCATATAGGACGGCACTTTGTCCCGGGGTGATGGAGTCCATACCTTCGTGAAATTCTACCCGGAGCAAGTCGTTTTCATGGTAGACGGAGGCCTGTGCTCCCCGATTGCGATAACGAATTTTAGCATTTACTTCAAAACCATCGGGTAGGGAGGCGTATTTCATTAGGTTAACGTTCTTTGCCCGGAACGTTTTCCCTTGTAATTCTTCCCGGGTACCCAGTACGACTTCATTGCTTCCCGGTCGAATGTCGACCACGAACATGGGATGTCCCAGGGCGATACCGAGTCCTTTACGTTGTCCGATCGTGTAGTTGGGAAATCCCCGGTGTTCTCCCAGACGTTTGCCGGAAGTGTCAACAAATAACCCGGGACCATATTGCTCTGCAAAGTTTTCCACGTTCTCCGCAAGGAAGGTACGGTAATCATTATCCGGGATAAAGCAAATTTCCTGGCTCTCGCTTTTCTTGGAGAGTTTCTCGTATCCTCTTTCTAGGGCGATTTGTCGTACTTCGGGTTTTGTTAATTCCCCTAGAGGAAAGATCGTGCGGGCAAGATTTTCCTGGGTTAACGTCCAGAGGAAATAAGTCTGGTCTTTGGTCTCGTCTACTCCTTTGCGCAGAAAATAGCGTCCGTCCTGTTGACCGATGCGGGCATAGTGTCCCGTGGCAATATAATCACATCCTAGCTCGTCGGCCATGGCAATCAATTTTCCCCACTTGATCGTGGAATTGCAGAGTACGCAAGGATTGGGCGTGTGTCCTTGCAGGTATTCATCGATGAAATTCCGGATCACCAGATCATTAAAATCTTTACGAATATCGAGAATATGATGTTCGAATCCCATTTGTAGGGCCATGTGTTTGGCCTCGAAAATGGCGTTCACGCTGCAACACCCTTTTTCTTTCTCCATGCAAGCCTGGGAGATCTGATCATATACCCGATAAGTAACCCCTACCAGCTCGTACCCTTGATCTTGTAGTAACATGGCTGCTACCGTACTATCAATTCCGCCGCTCATGGCCATTAATACTCGGGGATTCGCCTTCGGCGAGTTACAAATTGGCTGGTTACAGGTTACAGGTTCTTTCATTTCGTTATTTTCAATTTTCAATTTTCAACTTTCAATTATCTCGTCATGAATTGTGTTTCACTGTGATAATCATCCTTTTCAATGTCGATTTCGGGTTCCATGAGTTGGATCGGTCCAGCTAGTGAAAATTGGATATATTTAATGGTTTTACCTCGTGACAGCCACTGCCGTTCATAAAAAGTCTTGATGCCTAAAATTTTATCATCCAGTCCAACCCCGTAAAGATCATCCGTGTTGACGTTCACGGGGAGGCGGTTCGCCTTGACCAGTTCTGCCGTGTATTGATAGAGGAAAGGGCTGTCTGTTTTCAAATGGATAAGGCCGTCTTCCTTCAGAAACTTTCGGTACAGGGAGAGAAAACGGGTTCCCGTGAGACGCTTGCGGGCTTTTGTCATTTGCGGGTCGGGAAAGGTAATCCATATCTCGGAAACTTCTCCGGGAGCGAAAATGGATTCCAGTTCTTCCGCGTGTGTACGTAGGAAAACAACGTTTTTCATGCCTTTTTCTTTTGCCGCTTTCGCGCCTGTCCACATTCGGGCCCCTTTGATGTCCAATCCGATAAAATTCTTTTCAGGATAAAGTTCGCCTAATCCCACGGAGTACTCTCCTTTGCCGCATCCCACTTCTAAAACGATCGGGTGATCATTGCCGAAAACTTGTTCTCCCCATTTTCCCTTTAACTTGTAATCCGTGCGGAATACTTCTTCATGGGTGGGTTGGAACACGTTTTCCAAGGTTTCCATTTCGGCAAATTTCGCCAGTTTATTCTTCGCCATAATAAGTTATGGATTTTATTTTAATTCCTATATTTTTAATCCCTTTCAGTTGTTTATCTTTCATCCGGTGTTTGATTTCCACGGTATAAATGCTCGCGGAGTCAAAATGGAAAATCCGTTCAATCGGTTGTACGACTGTTTTTAGTCCCGTTAGCCCTTGACCGATCCATTTCCCGTTGTTATCTACAATGATGATGTCTGAATTCTCTTTATCCACTTCTAATCCTTGATGCCGGATTGTCAGGGAGCAACTGATGTTCTTTTGTTTGTAGTCGGTAGAGTGACGGACACAGGTGCTGATGCGATAACTACCGGGTTGCGTGATGTCGAATTCGAGTTTGTAATTACTGTCTCGTTCCCATGTTTCACTGATAAGTGTTTTGTATTTCTCTTGTGTGGTGGAAAAACTACAAGCCATACAGCCGAGTAACAGGAAGAGAATGTATATACAAAGTTTGTTCTTCATCTTGCGTTCAGTCGTTATTGTTCGTTTTTAATCATGGCTTCCAGTTCTGCGATTATCATGGCCGTGGCTCCCCAAATGAAATTTTCTCCGATCTTGTACCCCGGGGCAATAATTTTTTGCTCCTGTCGGTACAATACCTGACTTGTTTTATTCCTATCGTCCAGTAAGTCTTTTAACGGGATAATAATCACTTTTTCTACCTCATTTTTCGAGAGCACAAAATTAGGCATTTTCGGGATAGTTCCAACAAAGGGTGTTATATTAAAGTTACTTAATGGAATATACACGTCACTTAATTTTCCGATAACCGTGACTTCCTTGGGTGTTACTCCGATTTCTTCCTTGCATTCCCGTAATGCCGTGTTCAGGCTGTTCCCGTCTTCCGGTTCGCTTTTACCACCGGGTAAGGCCATCTGTCCTCCATGATATTTCCCGACATTTGTTCTTTTGATGAAAGGTATCGCCAGATCGCTTTGGTAGGGAACAAGGAGTAGCATGACGGCACTATGGATGGGATGACCTTGGTGAATTCCCTCTTCCCCTTCCACGTGTTTTGGCCGGGGAGACATCCGGTCTTGTGCTGCTTCTCCGGGTAGTTCGTGTATGAATTTCTGGTGTAACGCTTCGATCGTCATGGTTTAAAATGTAGAATTTAGCATCAATTGAAGTTGCAAGCTTGTATTTTAATTTTGCACGGTATTCAACACTCTCAATAAATTATCTCCCCATAATTTATGCAGTTCCTCGGCGGTGTACCCTTGCCGGAGAAGTTCAATCGTGAGGTTGATTACTTCGTTGGCAGCCCGGCAACCGATTAGTTTTTCCGTGTCATCACCGTCAAAGTCAGTGCCGATACCCACGTGGTCAATGCCGACAAGTTGCACGATATGATTGATATGTGCCACGGCGTCCAGAATCGTCGGGTTGGGTTGTTTGCTTAGAAACCAGTTGTAGAGGCATACCTGTACTACTCCTCCTTTGGCTGCGATTGCTTTGATCTGATCATCCGTAAGATTCCGCGGGTGATCGCATAAAGCCCGGGAGGATGAGTGGGAAGCAATGATGGGTGCCGTGCTGAGTTCCAGTACATCCTGTACCGTTTTTGCGCTGGTATGCGAAATGTCGATGATGATACCGAGGCGGTTCATCTCTTTCACGACTTCGCGACCGAACGGGCTCAACCCATTGTGTTCCGGTTCTCCTTTGGCGGAATCACAAATATCATTACTCCCGTTATGGCATAAGGTGATGTACGTGATCCCCATGTCTTTGAACATGGAAAGATTGCCGAGGTCTTTGCCTATGGCATACCCGTTCTCGATAGCAAGGAAGATGGCTTTCTTCCCGGCATTTTTCAAGTAGATCAAATCATCCACGTTATAGGCAATGCCTACTTGGCTTTCGTTGAGTTTTACCTGCTCGGAAATCTGGTAAAAGATGTCCACGGCCTTTTGGGTGGCAGCTTGCAGGGATTCATCATCCCGGGCATCTTGGTGAAGATAGGCTACCATGAAAACGGCATCTTCTCGTCCTTCCTGCATTTTGGGGAGATCGACTTTGACATCTTCGTGACGTTCCCCGAAATTGAATCCTTCGGTGAATTTCATCGGGGTGTCACAATGGGAATCCACGATAAGACTGTTTCGATGAATCTCTTTGGCTTTCTTAAACAAGGTTGCCTCGTCCACGAAATAATGAAATAACTTCATCATTTGCTCATCCGGGCGAACTGCCATTTTCTCCGGGTGCCATTGCACGCTGAATATGCGGTGTCCGGGCATCCCTTCCATGGCCTCCACGATCCCGTCGGGAGAGGTGGCACTTACCCGGAATCCGGGAGCCACGTCTTTGACTGCTTGATGATGGTATGAATTCACGATCAAGGAGTCTGTTCCGAGAACAGAATGGAGTACGGTGTTGTTGACAATGTTTACCGTGTGGGAACCGAATTCCCGGCTGATGGACTGGCTGTGTTTCAGTAGTTGCTGTTCATGCTGGGAATAGATGTCCTGATAGTTTGTCCCCCCGAAAGCCATGTTAATGATCTGGTGTCCGCGGCAGATTCCGAAGATGGGGATTTGTCGGTCGGCAGCCAGTTTTACCAGCGTGAAATCGAATTGATCTCTGGCGGCATCAATACTTCCGAGCGGGGGGAGAGGCTCCTCGTTCCCGTACAGCGGATTAATATCCCCACCTCCGGTAAGCATCAAACCATCGAGTGTTTCGATGGTCTTCCGGAGTGTTTCGATATCGTTATGCACGGGAAGTAGCACGGGTATCGCGCCCGCTTGCAGGATTGAAATCACGTACGAGTGTTCGATACATGAGTTCCCGTTTTCGAAATTGGCAGAAATGCCGATCAAGGGCAAATCGTGTTGTGACTGGCGATAGTCAATCGCCCGGTATAGGGTGTCCAGCTTTGCCGGATAAACAATATTATTCATTGCAATGTAAATTAAAAATAGAGTTACCAATAAAATTCTGTGCATGGCTTGTACGTGATCAGGGGAAATGTAGTTCCGCTCCTTTCGGGTGAACGATTAATTCCACGTTTGCTCCCAGGATCAAGGGGAAATTGTTGCGCACATGTCCGGCCGGAAGACCGAAACACACGGGGTACGTGTAATCTTCCACGGCGTCATGAATCAATTTATACACTTCTTCTTTAAATTCCGGGGTCGAGTCTTTCCCGAATTCCCCGACGATCAATCCGGCTAAGTGCTGGAATTTTCCAGTGTATTTCATACATTTCACGTTCCGGTCAATTTCGTACAGATCGTTAGACGGGTCCTCGATGAAAAGGATCGTCCCTCTCGTGTTCCGTTCGATGCAAGTGTCATGCAGGTTATGCACCCATTGCAACATTCCACCGATCATTTCTGTTTCCACGATTCCCGGTCGGTTGAATGGGTGGGCGGGTATGGCGTATGAGGAGATGATCCCGAAAAGGAAATTCCGTAATTGCGTGACCACTTCCGGGGAGGTTGTGTTGTAATCGGAAGGCATGAAGGCGTGTAAACTCTCGATTCCGAGGGAATGGAGTTTGGAGTGTAACACCGTGATGTCGTTCATCCCGATTACCCATTTGGGGTTTCCTTGAAATATGGAATAATCCGCCTCTTGTACGATACGTAACATCCCGTAATCTCCCACCATGCACCAGATCGCCCGAATGTCTTCGGCATCGAGAGCTGTTTGTAAATCATGCAATCGTTCTTCATCCGTGCCTGCCAATCTCCCGTGTCGGGAAAGAACGTGTTGTCCGGGTACAGGTTCCAACTCCCAAGAGGTCAGGAGTGAACAGGCCACATCCAACTGTTCTTTTGTTGCAACGCCAGAGGGTGAAATTAAAGCCACCTTATCTCCCGGCTGCAGGTATATAGGTCGTAACATAAAAGTTGAAGTTTTGTTATTATAGTACGAAGGTAACTAATATTTTTCTAACTTTGCGCCACTAGAGTTCAAAAGTTTATAAACTGGATATATGAGTAAGTTCAAGAGAAATTTGATTACCACGGCTTTGCCCTATGCGAATGGACCCGTGCATATCGGACACTTGGCGGGGGTATATGTGCCTGCCGATATTTACGTGAGATATCTGAGGAAAAAGGGTGAGGATGTGGCTTTTATCGGGGGATCGGATGAACACGGGGTACCGATCACGATCAAGGCTCAGAAAGAGGGTGTGACCCCGCAGGATATTGTCGATCGTTATCACAAGATTATCAAGGATTCTTTCGAAGAATTGGGTATTTCGTTTGATATATATTCCCGAACGAGTTCGAAAACGCATCACGAGTTATCTTCCGCTTTTTTCAAGAAGTTGTATGACGAGGGGAAATTTATCGAGAAGACCTCGATGCAATTCTACGACGAGAAGGCCGGACAATTCTTGGCGGACCGTTATATCGTGGGAAAATGTCCTCATTGCGGTAATGAACGAGCATATGGGGATCAATGTGAGGCTTGTGGGACTAGCTTGAACGCTACCGATTTGATTGATCCGGTGTCTGCGATCACGGGAAACAAACCGGAACTGAAAGAAACAAAACACTGGTATTTGCCTTTGGATCAGTATGAAGGTTGGTTGAAAGAGTGGATTCTGGAAGAGCATAAAGAATGGAAACCGAATGTTTACGGGCAATGTAAATCGTGGTTGGACAACGGTTTGCAACCTCGTGCGGTGACCCGTGATTTGGATTGGGGGGTACCTGTTCCGATCGAGGGTGCCGAGGGAAAAGTGCTTTACGTGTGGTTTGATGCCCCGATCGGGTATATTTCTGCCACGAAAGATTTGACCCCGGAATGGGAAAAATACTGGAAAGACCCGGAGACCCGGATGATTCATTTTATCGGGAAGGATAATATTGTTTTCCATTGTATCATTTTCCCGGCTATGTTGAAAGCCGATGGTTCTTATATATTACCGGATAACGTGCCGGCCAACGAGTTCTTGAATTTGGAAGGAGATAAGATTTCCACTTCCCGGAACTGGGCGGTGTGGTTGCACGAGTATCTCGTGGAGTTCCCCGGTAAACAAGATGTGTTACGTTACGTGCTGACGGCAAACGCTCCTGAAACTAAAGATAACGACTTTACCTGGAAAGATTTCCAAACTCGGAATAATAGCGAGTTGGTGGCTATCTATGGAAACTTCATTAACCGTACGCTGGTGTTGACGCAAAAGTATTTTGCCAACCGGGTACCGGAACGGGGTGAGTTGACGGATTACGATAAAGAAGTTCTGGCTGAAATTCCGCAAATCGTGGAACGTGTAGAGAAGAGTCTGGAAACCTTCCATTTCCGTGATGCGTTGAAAGAGGCGATGAATCTGGCTCGTTTGGGTAATAAATACTTGGCGGATACCGAACCTTGGAAAGTGATCAAGACGGACGAGGGACGGGTGAAGACGATTCTGAATATCTGTTTACAGATTTCTGCCAACCTTTCCACGTTGATGGAACCGTTCATGCCGTTCTCTTCTCAGAAATTACGTGAGTTCATGAATATTGACGTGATTGATTGGGGTAAAATGGGTGATGGCGTGATTCCTGCCGGGCATGAATTGGGAGAGGCCGGATTGTTGTTCGAGAAGATCGAGGATGCAACGATTCAAGCCCAGATCGATAAATTGTTAGCTACCAAGAAAGCAAACGAGATGGCTTCCGTGAAGGCCGCCCCTGCCAAGGAGAATATCCAGTATGAGGATTTCATGAAAATGGATATTCGGGTAGGTACGATCATTGCTGCCGAGAAAGTGGCTAAGACCAAAAAGTTGATGAAATTGACCGTGGACACGGGAATTGACGAACGTACGATTGTTTCGGGTATAGCCGAGCATTACACGCCGGAAGAGGTGATCGGTCGTCAAGTCAGCGTGTTGGTTAACTTGGAACCGAAACCGTTAAAAGGCATCGTGTCACAAGGAATGATTTTGATGGCCGAGAATGCCGATGGAACGCTTTCCTTTGTTTCACCGGATAAAGAGGTGAAACCGGGATCGGAAGTTCGATAACGACTATTTACACGGGTTAACCCGATAGGATTATTACGGAGTGTAACGAATGATACTAAAATGATCTTCGTTACATTCTTTTTTTATGCCTGTTTTTATAAATATCAGCATAAAATCAAGATTTCCCGATAAATTGTATCTCTTAAAAAAATGAGCTTTAAGAGGGTGAATTATGATTTCGTTAACGCGTGGCTTTTAGCGTGAAATGCCCGTTAAACCCTTTACTGTGTGGGGGAACCATCTTGGTTAATAATTATAAAAGGGTGGATTGCTTTTTTTAGGCCTAACATATATTTAACCTTGTGACAACTAAAGTATAACTTGGATAATTTTCCCGGTAGAGGGAAGTGTCGTACTTTTGTATTGTTGAAAGATAACAACAACGAAATAAAGAGAGTTCATAAAAATAGTTATCTAATTTTTAAAATAAAATGATGAAGTATATTATAATAGTATTCGTGGCTGTAATTACAGTGTTTATCGGTGGACGTAGTTTAAACCAAGCTAAAGCTGAAAAAATCGTATGTGCTTTTGCCGATCACGAGAAAGTGGAAAACGCTACCGCGGTTGCTCCGGTGCAGAAAGTAGCAAGTCAAGATACGATCTTCGGACCGGTTAGTCTTCCTGAGGTGAAAGTGAATGTGAAGAGAAAAGTAAATCACGTGATATAAGATCAGGTTATCAACTAAGAATAAGTAAAGAGAAGAGAGCTGTCGGCCGAATGGAAGACAGCTCTTTTTGATATTTGGAATATTTATTTTGATTTGGTAAAATAATACTTATTTTTGTAAGTAATCCTGTGGACGGGAGTTTCCGAGAGGGGGTGGAGAGCAAAATTAAGTATAGGAATTTGATGTATAGTATTGATATTCAGTCTCCGGAGTTTATGAAATATCTGGATGAGAAAGTTCTGGATCACGTAAACGGTTCCTGGTTCCACCAGCTGGACAGAGAGAACAATCTTCTGGAGACCGTATGGCCTGGAAAGGCTGATATTTATCATGCACTGCAGGCTACATTGATTCCATATTATGCTCCCGGTCTGTCCATTGCAGTGGCAGTGAAGAAGCAGGCAAGATAAAATATTTTGTAACTGAGAAGGTTCTGACCAGGTACAGTGGTAAAATTAATGGGGAGGCTTTGCCTCCCCATTTTGGACTTATTAGGTAAGTCAGTGAAGTCTGGAACGTAAGCGGACATTTCAAACACTCACGGTAAACTTCATTCATCCCACCCATCATACAACCGGATGTTCACCTGGATATTTCTGACCACATCCTCATCTCCTAATTCCATATCATCTGGATCTGTGATCGGAGGCAGCTCTGGAACTTCTTCGGAGAGCTCTACAGAAATCCAGTCGAATGCAGCAGCGTTAGCGCTTTCGATAGCTTCGTCTAAAGTGTCTCCTTCTCCGAAGCAGCCTTCCAGGTCTGGGAAAGTTCCCTTATAACGACCATCTTCGGTTTTCTTAAAAACAGCAGGATATATAAATTTCATGAGAAAACCTCCAAAGAATGTGATAAAAAATTTCCTTTTTGCTTATTATAAGCGTTTCCCGGTGGAAATACAAGTCTTGGAAAACATTGCAGATGGTATTATCCTATATAAAAG